>Ga0136652_1000296_pt1 | contig 25480 bp, 19 predicted proteins | sample ConPoolayeEmetaG_FD_94864 | JGI IMG/M metagenome (GOLD analysis project Ga0136652, IMG submission 94864) | Hot spring microbial mat communities from California, USA to study Microbial Dark Matter (Phase II) - Cone Pool mat layer E metaG... ...
AGATTTAAGTGCCTCTGTTTTGTAGCTAATCTTTGTTAGTTAGGTGTTGGGTTAACTTTGTTTTAGGTTTGTCTTCTTTTGTGTGTTGAGGGTTGTTTTATGTAGTTTTTTTTGGGGAGGTGAGGATTTGTTTTAATAGTTAATGTTTCAACATGGAAGGGACATGATCGGCGTAGTTTTGGCGTTGATTTCAGCGGCGACTTCAGGTTTGTCTGTTGTTCTTGTTAGGAAACATTCTGCGGGTTCGAATGTTTTCAACATGAGTTTAGTTATCACTGTTGTCGGCTTGGTTGTGCTGTGTCCTTTGGCGTTTGTTTCCACGCCGTTGAGTGCATTAAATGTTGAGGGTGTTGTGCTCTTTGCGGTGAGCGGTTTTTTTTCTCCTGGGCTGGTGAGGTTGCTTTATTATAAAGGTATGAAAAAGTTGGGGGCGTCAGGGAATGCGGCTGTTTTTGCTGTTTATCCCCTTTATAGTGCTCTTTTTGCGGTGGTGTTGTTGGGTGAGTTGTTGTCTTTGGGGAACTGGCTTGGGATTTTTTTGATTGTTGTAGGCGTGGTTTTCGTGGATTTGACTGTGCATAGTAACAGTGGCAGTGCAGAGGAGAATGTTGGCAGAAGAAGTCTTGGTTTTCCAATACTGGGGGGTGTGATGTTGGGGGTGTCGAGTATTATCCGTAAAGCTGCATTGAATGTTTGCAATGTGCCTGTTTTCGGTGTTATGGTGGCTTATGTTTTCTCGTTGGTTTTGTATGGGTTGTTTTTGGTGTTTTCAGCTCAGACTCGAAGAGAATTGGAGTTCAAGCGGGGTTTTAAGTGGTTTTGGGTGGCTGGTGTGGGGCAGGCGGTTACGTGGATTTTGGCTTTTTATGCTTTAAGTTTTGAGCAGGTTTCGATTACAACGCCGTTGCTTTCTATTGAGCCGCTTTTTGTGGTTGTTTTTGCTTATTTTTTCCTCAAAAGGGTGGAGCGTGTTTCGTTTAGGCTTTTGGGGAGTGTGGTGGTTACTATTTTAGGTGTAGTGTTAGTTACGCTTTAGGTTGCTGTTGTTGGCGGCGGGGTTATATGGTGTTTATGTGGGGGAAGTCTTGTACCCATGGTTTTTGGTTTAAAACGAAGAATTTTATGTAGTTTTTGAAGTACATGGAGTACATTTTTCGTACGCCGCATGTTGTGATTCTTCTGACTGATGTGTAGGCTGTGGCTCGTGTGTTTACGACGCATTTTCCTATTTGGCCCATTTTTCGGGAAAACATTATGTCTTCTCCGCATGCGATGTCTTCGGCGAATCCTCCTATTTTTTCGAAGGCTGATTTTCTTGTGCAGCAGCAGACTGAGGGGAAAAGTGGAAATCCTATGCGTGCGGTTATTTCTGCGATTTTGTTGGTGAATCCGTAGTGGGAGATGGCGAATAGGCGTTCTGCGGGTTTGAGCCATTCTAGGTTTCTTAAAATTCCTGATACGCATACTACTTTTGGGTCTGCGAAGTTTTGGTAGATTTCATTTACAAAGTGTGGTTCTAGAAGGGTGTCGGCGTCTAGGAAAATTAGGATTGATCCTTTTGCGGCTTTTGCGCCTGTGTTGCGGGCTTTGCCTACGCCTCGTGCTTTTAGGTCTATGACTTTGTCTGCTGTTTGTTCTGCCCGCGTTCTTGTTTTGTCTGGGCTGTGGCTGTCGACGACTATGGTTTCGATTGTGCCGTTGAAGTGTTGGTTTATGACGCTTTTTAGGCAGCCTTCTATTGTTTCTTCTTCGCAGTAGGTTGGGATTATGACGGAGACGTTGGGTTTTGGTTTAGACATTTGGCGTAACCGCGTTGGGGTTTATGGGATGGTAGGGTGGCACATTTAATAACTTTTTCGTAAAAACAATTTAAGGTTAGGTTCCGTGACTTTTTATTCAGAAGTGGTGTTGTTTCATCTAGTTTGACTGTGCGGGTATATCTAAAATGTTTTTATGTGTGTGCGTTACTAAAGAAACTGTTTCTCTGTTAAAGGGGGACTGTGTTGCGAGTGGTGTCGGTTGAGGTCAATTTGCTCAAAAAAAGTTATGGTGACATAAAGGCTGTGGATGGTGTCTCGTTTACTGTTGATGAGGGTGAAGTTTTTGGGTTGCTGGGTCCAAACGGTGCGGGCAAAACTACGACTATAGAGATATTGGAGGGTTTGAGGAGAAAAGACGGTGGATCTGTTAAGGTGTTGGGTTTTGATCCGTGGAGTGAAGGGCATAAGCTGCATAAAAAAATTGGTGTTATACCGCAGGAGTTTACTTTCTTTGAGAAGGCGACGCCGAAGGAGGCGATAGGCTATTATGCTGATCTTTTTGGTGTTAAAGTTGATGCTGATGAAATTTTGAGGGAAGTTTTGTTGGAGGATTCTGCGGATAATCTTTTTGAGAATCTTTCCGGAGGGCAAAAACAGAAGATGGGGTTGGCTTTGTCTTTGGTGAATTCTCCTGATTTGCTTTTCTTAGATGAGCCGACAACGGGTTTGGATCCTAATGCTAGGCGGGCTATCTGGGATGTTATACGGGAGCTTAAAGGTAGGGGTAAAACAATTATATTAACTACGCATTATCTGGATGAGGCGCAGCAGCTTTCTGATCGTGTTGCCATTATGGATCGTGGTCAGATAGTGGCTATGGGTACTTGTGACGAAATTATTTTGAAGCATGGTTCTGGTGAGCGGCTTGAAATTTATGGGTCTCAAAGTCTTGCTGATTACATAAAGGCAAACACTGAGTTGCAGGTGGACTATCGTGACGGTTTAATTAGAATACCTTTGAAGCAGAAAATTGATGCTTTGGCGGCTTTGGCTGCTGCTGAGCAGTCAGGTATGGAGTGGGGTGAAATTCAAACTCGTCGTGACAGTTTAGATGATGTGTTTGTTAGGTTGGTGAGGGGCGCAATTGATGAGCAGGGTGAGCTTAAAACAGGTGTGGCTTCTGTTTCTGTTGGTTCTGGTTGGCGGAGGCAGTAAGTCATGGTAAGCTTGAGACGTGTGATAGCTGATTTTAAACTGTTTGGTCGAGGCTATTTGAGGAACAAGATCGGTTTGTTTTTTGGTTTAATTTTTCCTGTTATCTTGATTATGCTTTTTGGTGCTATATTCTCGGGGAACAGTTCAGGTGCTATAACTGTTTATGTTCAAAACCGGGATGCTGGTTCTGTTCCGCAGCCGTTTGTGGATGTGTCTGCTTCTTTTGTAGAGGCGCTTAACCAGACTGGGACTCTTAACGTGCGGTTGGTTGATTTGTCAGAAAATTTTACAAAGTACCTTTCTGAGCATTCGTCTTCGGATGGGATAATAATACCTGAGAATTTTTCAGTGAACTATTTGATGGGGAATCCTGTGAATGTAACTGTTTACGGTAACCCTGCTCAAAGTTCCAGTGCAATTGTCAGTGGTGCGGTTAATGGTGTGGTAAATTACTTCAATCTAAGGTATTATAATCCGAATGCTACTGCTATAATTAATGTTTCTTCTGCTACTTTGACTTTGGCTTCTGATGAATATAAGTATGTGGATTTTCTGATTCCTGGTCTTATCGGTTTTTCTATTTTGGTTAATCCTATGTTTTCTTTAGTTGAGATTTCTTCTCAGTATAAGAAGAGTAAGTTGTTCAAGCAGCTTTCTTTGACTCCGATTAGCAAGATAGAGTGGTTGGCTGCGAAGGTGTTTTTCTACATTTGTCTTTCAGCTGTTAGTTTTTTGGCGATGGTTGCGGTGGGTGTTTTTGCTTTTGGGGCTCATATTGTTTTGTCTTTGTGGCTTGTGCCTTTTCTTGTTTTGGGGCCGATGCTTTTTGCTTCCATGGGTATGCTGGTGGGGACGTTGGCTAAGAATCCTGAGACTGCTGGTGTAATCGGTAACGTAATCACTTTTCCGATGATGTTTCTTGCTGGTACTTTCTTTCCGCTTAGCATTATGCCTGAGTACTTGCAGGTGTTTGCTCATGTTTTGCCTCTTTTCTATGTCATCGAGGGCTTGAACGCTGTGATGGTGTATGGTAACTATGCGCAGGCGGTTGTTGACATAGCTGTGATAGCTGTGGTTACTTGTGTGTTCTTTGTGGCGGCTGCGAAACTGTTTAAGTGGCGGGAAGACTAGCTTCTTTGCTGCTTCCCCTTTAATGTGAAGTGGTTCTGGCGCCGGTTCAGGGGGTGCTTTGGGTTGCCTTGTGGTTTTTTTGTCATGTGTTGTTTCTGATTTTGGGCTCTCTATTTTTTATGTTGTTTTTCCTTTGGTTTTTTGTTGGCGAAATCTTTTATGCTGTAAGTTGGGCAGTGTTAACGTGGTTGAGGTCTGTATGTTGGGTCCGTTGCGTTTTGAGGTGTTTCTTCCTTTTTATGCTTTTCAAAACGTTAAATCTCGTAGTTTGTTTTCTTGTTTAAAAGAGGTTGTTTTGGAAGCTGAGCGGTTGGGTTATGATGCGGTGTGGTTGGATGATCATCTTATGTTTGATGGTGCGCGGGTGCTTGAGTGTTGGACTGCGCTTTCCGCGTTGGCGTCTGTTACTAGGCGTGTACGTTTGGGCACGATGGTTACTTCGGTTGGTTTTAGAAATCCTGCGTTGCTGGCGAAGATGGCTGCGACTGTTGATTTGATTTCAGGTGGGCGGTTAAATTTTGGTGTAGGTGCGGGTGTGCAGCGTGAGGAGCATGTTGCTTTTGGTTTTTCTTTTCCTGGGTTGTCTGTTCGTGTGGAGAGGCTTCGGGAGGCGGTGGAGATTGTGAAGAAGCTGTGGGTGGAAGAAAAAGTTAGCTATAGAGGGAAGCATTTTAGTGTTGTTGATGCGGTTTGTGAGCCTAAGCCTCTGCAGCGGCCGCATCCTCCTGTTGTGATTGGGGGTTGTGGGGAAAAGTATACGTTGCGGGTTACTGCTCAGCATGCTGATCGGTTTGATTTTGGTTATTTGCCTTCGGTTGAGTTGTATAGGCGTAAGTTGCGTGTTTTGGAGCGGTACTGTGCGGAGTTTGGGCGTTCTGTTGGTGAGTTTGAGGTGTCTTGTTGGCCTGCGGGGCAGATTTTTGTTGCGGAGGATAAGGGGGAGCTTGCTGAAAAAGTTTTGCGGTATAAGCCTTCAGGCGTTAGTTTGGGTGATTTTGCGGCGTCTAGTCTTTTTTGTACTGTTGATGAGTGTCGCAGGAGTCTTCAGGCTTATGTTGATTTGGGTGTGAGGCGTTTTGTGTTGTTTTTTGGGGATTTGCCTGATTTGTCTAGTTTGCGTTTGTTTGCTGGTTCTTTTGCTTAGGTTACGTGTTGCGTGGTTTTTTTTATCGTTGTATGATTGTGCCGTTCCAGAAGATGAGTTTGTCGTAAGGTAGGTTTACTTCTTTTCCGTTGATTAGTTTCTCGTACACGATGTCTAGGTTGAGGTTGTGTGTTTCTATTAGGTTGTTTGTTTGGTTCCATATGAGGGGTGCTAGGTTGTCTGCTTCCCATAGGCCCCAAATTTTGTCGTCTGGGCTTCGGAAGCCAAAGCCGTAGTCTTTGGGTAGCACGTAGGCTTGGTTTGTGGTGTAGGGTTTTCTTTGTGGGTTTTGTTGTATGTAGTTCCAGAATTGTTGCATGGCTTCGAAATGTTGGGGTTGTAGGGTGCCGTATTGGGTGGTGGCGGTTTGGTTGTCTGGTGAGTTGAAGATGATGATGTATTTTGCGCCGTTGTGGTAGGCTAGGAGCATGTCGTTGTATAGTTCTGGGGCGTTGGCTAGGTATGGGGGTTGGGTGTATTTCCAGGTTATGATGGCGCCCCATTCTTTGTTTTGGGTTTTTGCTGCTCCTCTGCAGAGTGCTGTTGCTAGTTGTCTGCTTTGGTTTCCGACGAACTCTGTGAAGATTACGTCGTAGCCGCTGAGGTAGTCGTACCAGAAGAGTGCGTAGTCTGAGGTGTACAGCTTTGGTCTGGGTGGTTCGTACCAGATGAAGTTGATGTTTATGTCTCCGTTTAGGATGGTTACGAAAATTTCGGCGGCTTCGGTGTAGGTTGCTGCTTTGGGGACAACGGGGTAGTTTTGGTCTATTTGTTTTCCGCCTGCTTCGTCAAAGAGGTAGACTCCTAAGAATTTGTCTCCCCATCTTGTTGCGGTTTGGTTGAAGAAGTTTGGGTCTGGTCCTCGTGGTGGTAGGTATTCTTTTTCTGCGAAGCCTATGTAGATTATGAAGTAGAGTCCTTTCTGGTAGAGGTAGTCGCAGATTTTTGTTAGGTTTTCTGTTGCTGTGGTTACTTCAAGTGAGCCTAAAATAATTAGGTTGGTGAAGTTGCTTACGGCGTCGATGTTTTTGATTGCGTCTTCGTAGTTGCCGTAGCCGATGTCTAAGCCGAAAAATACGTCTGGGTGTTTTGTTGTTTTGTTTGCGAAAATTTCTATGGTTGCTGCTGTAAGTAGGGTGCATGTGAGTAGTGCTGTCAGTAGCAGTAGCTGTTTTTTTGTTTTCACTTGTTTTTTCTCCGGTTTTTTGTTGCGTTGTTTGTTTTTCAATTTTTAGGTTTTTGCTGGTTGATTTTAAGCTATTTTTTGGTGGGGTGTCTTGTTTTGTTTGTTTTTTGGTAACCTCTTTTAGGCAGTGGGCGCTTTTTTGTGTAATGGTGTGTGTGCATGTTCTTGGAGCGGGCTTTGCCTAAGAGGTTGTATCTTGTTGGTGTAGTGGTGATTTTTGTTGGGGTTTATGTGCAGTATTTTGTGGAGCTTGGGCAAATTGTGGGTTACCTTTTGGTTTACGGTGTGCCTGTTTTTGTGGTGACTTTGCTTTTTGGTAAGGAGTTGCTTGGGCGTGCTTTGAAGAATAATAGAGTTGCTTTTCAGTTGGGTTTGGGGTTGTTTGGTGCTTTTACGGCTTTGAGTGTGTTTCTTTCTGTTGTTGCGTTGGCGGTTTTGATGCGGCTTAATCCTCAGGCTTTGGATCTTCTCAGTAAGCCTAATCCGGTTTTGGATGTGCCTTCTGAGGTGGCTTGGGTGATGATTGTTGTTTCGTTGGTGGTTGTGGGTCCTGTGGAGGAGTATCTTTTTCGTGGTTTTATGTATGGTGGTCTTCTTAGCGTGACTAGGGGTAGGCATTGGTTTGTTTTGGCTGTGGTTTCTAGTTTTTTGTTTGCGGCGGTGCATGGTTATTATGCTGTGACGTATGAGGTTGCCAGTGTGGTGCCTTTTATAACGATTGTGACTTTTAGCGTTGCGATGTCTGTTGCGTATTATTGGTCTGGTGGGAATCTTTTGGTGCCTGCTCTTATTCATGGTGTGTATGATGCTACTGGGTTTTTGGGTGTGGCGACTTCGAGTGAGGTTGGTTTGTATGCGCGGGGTGTTTTGATTTTTGTGGGTGTGGTTTTTGCGGGTGTTTTTTTGGTGCGGAGAGTTGTGGTTAGGTCTCAAAAGTTGCCTGTTGGGTCTTTTGGGTAGTCTTTTTTTGTTGGTGGTTTGGTTTGTTGTGGGGTAGGTGTGGGTTTTTACCTGTAGGTTTTTAAGTGATTTGTGGTTAGTTGTGTTTGGGTTGGGGTATGTTTTTTAGGCAGATGCGGGTGCACAGTGATAATTTCTCTTATGTTGTGGCTGATGAGGAAAGTTGTGTTGCTGCTGTTGTTGATCCTAGCTTTAATGTTGGTGAAGTTGTGCGTGTGTTAAAAGCTGGGAAGTTTGCTTTGAAGTACGTCATGAATACTCATGGGCATTTTGATCATACTGCGGGGAATGGTGAGCTTAAATTGAGATTTGGGGCAAAGGTTGTTGCTCATAGGCTTTGTGCGGTTGATGCGGATATTAGGGTGGATGATGGTGACACTGTTTGTGTTGGTGAGGTTCGTGTGGATGTTATCCATACGCCTGGGCATAGTCCTGATAGTGTTTGTTTGCTTGTTGAGAAGTCGAAGTTGTTGACTGGTGATACTCTTTTTGTTGGTGAGTGTGGCAGAACTGATTTGCCTGGTGGGAGTTCCCGTAGTCTTTATGATAGTTTGTTTAATAAGTTGTTGAGGCTTGATGATGCGGTGGAGGTTTATCCGGGGCATGATTATGGCGGTAGGCGTGTGTCTACTATTGGTGAGGAGCGGCGTTTTAACTATACGTTGCAGCGTCGGAGTGTTGAGGAGTTTGTGGAGTTTATGAGGCAGCCTTGACGCGTTTAAGTTGCTGGGTTCTTGTTTTGCTCAATGTTTCTAAGCTGCATTTGTAATGTTGTAATTCTATTTTTTATCAAACTTTTTATCTGTGATTTACTTGTTACACTATTTGAGTGAATTAATAGTGAAATACTTAAACTAACTTTACAAGGGGTAATGAAATATTTAGCGTGGGTGGTGAAGTTCTATTTTCGTCTCGTTGAGTGGTGTGTGCCTGCTAAGGTTTAAGACTGAAGCTTGGTGTCCTGCTTTTAGGTTCAAAGTTTCAAAGATCGTGGGGGTACTGGTTTATTTTGCGTTGTGGGTAACCATCGGTCTATGTAATTGGGTCTTAGCCCCTGTATCGTTACTGATGCAGATTAGACTGCAAAATTTGGGGGTTGATTTGTCTTTTGCGTTTACATTTATCTCTCCACATGTTACCCTAGTGAGGTGTTATTTCAATTGGATGAAGCTATCGGCTTTACGCCAACTAAACAATATAGGTTTTGTTAAATATCTGAAAATTATATTTAATAAACAGAGTATATCTGAAGTAGAACCAAAAATCGCAGGTAAGATGAACTAATGAACGTGTTTATGATAATTTCTGCTACAATTCTTTCTATTCTTCTATGCTGGAGTATATATCACGCGCGTATATTGTTGGTGGGCATCAAAAGTAAACCCAAAAAATCCATTGATCAACCGACTGAGCTTCCCAAATTTTCCATAATAATACCTGCCAAAGACGAAGAAGTTGTTATTGGACGATGCTTGAAGGCTATGTTGGATTTGGATTATCCGAAAGAGAAACTAGAGGTGATTGTAGTAGAAGGGAACTCAAAAGATGCCACCAAGGCAGTATGCACCGAGTTTTCTGAACAAAACAGAGGCGTAATCAAAGTTATTTGTGAAAAATTCTCAAAAGGTAAACCTGCAGCGCTAAATCTTGCGTTGTCCCACATATCAGGTGATATTGTGGGTGTTTTCGATGCGGACAGCATCCCTGAAAAGGATGTTTTGAAAAAACTTGTCTCGTATTTTCAAGATAACCAAATAGTTGCCGTTCAAGGTTTCACTTCTTCTTTAAATCCAAACCAAAATATGTTAACTCGAATCGCTTCACTGGAAGACCGTGGATGGTTTCAGGGTCTTCTTCAAGGCAGGGATAAACTCAAACTTTTTGTGCCACTGACAGGTAGTTGCCAATTTATACGCACAAATGTCATCAAGGAAATGGGGGGGTGGGATGAGTTTTCACTTGCTGAGGATGTAGATTTGGCTTTAAGGCTCACTCAAAAGGGATATCCTGTTAAATTTGCGCCTGATGTTTGTTCAAGGCAAGAAACACCTAGCAATATAGGCGGGTTAACTGCGCAGCGTACTCGTTGGTACCGTGGATATATGGAGGCTACTTTTAAATATGGTTCTCTTATGAAGCATCCGAGCCTGCGTAACCTTGATGCAGAATTTTTGCTTATTGGCCCTTTTGTTATGGTTGTCTGCTTGGCTAGCTATGTTAACTGGGGGTTAAGTTTGTTGTTTTCTGCTGAAACCAGCATATTCCCCATTTCTGCGGTTCTTGTGGTTGCGTTGACAACCTTGACTTTGTTGTCTTTGGGTCTTTCTTTGGTCTTTTCAGTGAAACCTGTCAGATTCAGAAACATCCTGTGGGTGCCATTTGTTTACTTTTACTGGTTCATACAAATGGGTATAGCTACCAGTGCGCTGTTGGATGTGGTTTTCCGAAGGCAACGTGTATGGAATAAAACTGTGAAAACAGGCTTAATAACGCCTTTCTCTGTTTTTGGAGGGCTAAATAAACTGAAAGTTTGTTTTGTCTCCTCTTATCCTCCAAATCGTGCGCGTTTGAGCGAGTACGCGCAAAACTTGATTAGCGAGTTGGCTAATCGACCGGCAATAGGCAAGTTGTATCTGATAGTTGATAAACCTGTTACTTTGCAACCTGACGTTTCAAGAGTTGGTTCAAAGGTGAAGGTTCTTAGAGTTTGGAGAGCTGACGATTTACTGTCGATATTGAATATAATGCGTCAAATCATAAAGCTCAGACCTGATATTGTGCATTTTAATGTGCACTTTCAAAGCTATGGCAGAAGTAGACTTGCGAACTTTACTGGTTTGTCGTTGGTTTTCTTTTCGCGTTTGTTGGGGTTCAAAGTTATAGCTGAGGTGCACAATTTGGGTGAAAAAGTGAATTTGGAGAAGGTGCGTCTAAAACCCAGTTTGATTAATAAAACTGGAATTTTGGTGGCCACGAAACTGCTGCTTTCTGCGTCAAGCGTCGTGGTTACAGTGAGGTCTTATGCAGCTTACCTGCAACAACGCTACGGTCACAGTGAGGTTCGTTACATACCACATGGAACCTCAGCGTATAAGCTGCCTTTTGTTGACCCTGAAGAGAAAACAATTCTTATTTTTGGTCACATGGGGCCTTACAAGGGGTTGTCTGTGATGTTTGAGGCGTTCCAAGAACTGCTGCGTGAACATTATAAAGTCAAATTGGTTGTTGCAGGGGCGAGTCATCCGAATTTTCCGGGTTTTTTGGATCCTTACATAAAAATGAATCTTCCCCATGTGGAGTTTTTAGGCTATGTGCCTGAGGAAGATTTGGCGCAGGTTTTCAGGGAGGCAGATGTTGTGGTGATACCCTACTTTACCACTACTGGCACCAGCGGTGTTTTCCATCTTGCCTGCGGTTATGGGCGACCCATAGTGGCGTCGGATCTGCCTGAAATTCGAGAAATAATCTCTGAGGGAGCATCTGCAGTTCTTTTCCCTGTTGGGGATGCTAAAGCTTTGAAGGAGGCAATATTGAAAGTGTTCTATGATGGGGATTTAGCAGCCAAAATGAGTGAGCAAAATTTGGTTTTTGCTGAGAAAGAAAGCTGGGATATTGTGGCTAGGGCTTATGAAGAATTGTATCTGGAGCTTTTGAGCCATTGACTTTTGGTGTTTGTCAGGGTGCTGTTGTTTCTGTTGTGGTTCCCACGTTTAATTCTGCTAGGTATCTTAAGTTGTGTTTGAGATCATTAAGATATCAGCGGTATCCTTTTTTGGAGATTTTTGTTGTGGATAGGCATAGTGATGATGAAACTTGCAGTATTGCTGAGGCGTTGGGTGCTGTTGTTTTGTTCTGTAAGGGTTTTCAGTCAGCTGCCCGCAATTTAGGTTTTACTCATTCGCGTGGTTGTTATGTCTTGTTTGTCGATTCTGACCAGCAGCTTGAGCCTTCTGTTGTTGAAGAATGTGTTTCTTTGTGTGTTTCTAGGGGTCTCGAGGCGGTCAAGATTCCTGAGGTGTTTGTTGGCTTAAATTTTTGGGGTCTGTGTTCGGCTTTTTGGAAGAATAGGTTTGTTGAGGTTTGGGGTCATGAGGGTGGGCTTCCTAGGTTCTACAAGAGGGACGTTTTGTCTAACGACGTGGTTTTTAAATCTGAGTTGCTGTATTGGGAGGATCTGGAGTTGTTTGAGCGTCTCAAAGGTACAGGTGTTAAAACTGGTTGGTGTGAAAGCAAAATATTCCATTATGAGGTTGGTTCTTTAGGGGGTATAGTTAAGAAGTATTTGTCTTATGGGCAGTCTTTGTCTGCCTTTGAGGATTCAAATTTTGCTCCTTATGCCTCCACTCTTCATCTTACTTTGCGTACGTTGTTTAAGGTTTTGCGTAAACCTGGGCGTTCACCAAGGGTATTTTTTGGTTTTTGTTTTTTGTTTACTATTAAAAGCATGTGTGCCGTTTTTGGGTTTTTGATTAAACTGTTTTCTCGGTGAGGTATTGACTGTGCGGTTAAATCTGTTGCCTGATTGGACTGTTAAAGTCTGTTTGGCTATAGCCTTGCTTTATTCTGTTCTTTTTGTTGCTGCAGGTTTTGGTGTGACTTTTTATAGGCTTGTTAATGGTGGAATGGTTAAGACGGCAGTTGCTGCTGTTTTTCTGTCTTCAGATTTGGATGGATTGATTTGGACCGGCGTTGTGTTTTTTTCGGTCGGTTGGTTAGTTTTAAGTCTGATTCGTAAAAAGGGTGGTGTTACTCGTGGCCTTCTTTTGTTGTTATCGCCTTTTATTTTTGTGTTTTTTTCTTTTGGTTTTGTTTGGTTGGTTTTAGCTAGCGCAGCAGTTTTTTTGTTTGCTGTGTGGTTTTCTGAGGTTTGTTTTAGTTTGCCTCGTATTTCTTTGGTGAAAAATTTATTTTTGTATGTTTGTGTGTTTCTGTTGTTTGTTGAGTTGCTCTCTTTGGTTTCTTTCTTTTTGTTGAGTACTCCTGTGGGGTTGGTTTTTGGTTCTTCTGTTCTTGGTTGGGCGCGACATTGGTTGCTTTTGGATGTTAGTTTGTGGAATGTGGCTTATCCTCTGTTGCCTTTGGCGTATTTGGTGTTAGTGTTTTTGGGTGTGGGCGGCTTGTTTGTTAAAACTGGTTTTTTGCGCCGTGTTTTTAGGGTTTTGTCTGCTAACCGATTTTTGGGGTTTGTTCGTCGTGTTTTTGATGTTTCTGTGATGGGTCAGAAAGTTGATTTTGGTTTTTTGGGTGGACGTAGGTTTTTGTTTGTGTCTGTTTTGTTTTCGGTTGCTATTTGTGGGGTTTTGGTTGCTTTTACTGTTTCGCCTTGGGTTAATCCTACTTATAGGCTTGTGAGTGTTGATGCTCCTCTTTATTATCGTTGGGTGCAGGATATGCGTGCTGGTGATTTTGTTTGTGCTGTGGGTTTGGCTTTTGGTGGTGACCGCGCCGTTTTTATGATGTTTTTGTATTTTTTGTCTGATTTTATTTCTCCTTTACATCTTGTGCAGTTTCTGCCTTTTTTGCTGATAGCTTTGTTGTCGGTTTTTTCTGTATGGTTGGTTAAGCTTGTTGGTGGTCCTCGTGAGTCTCTGGTTTATACTGTTTTTCTTGCGCCTTTTTCTGTGCAGGCTTTGGGTTTGATTCATTCGGGTTATTTTGCAAATATGTTGGCGCTTATTTTTGTTTATCTTTTCTATGTGGGGTTTTTTATGGTGCTCGATAAGGGTTTGTGGTTGGGTTTGTTTCTTTTAACGGGTTTATCTATGCTAGTTTTGTTTTGTCATCCTTGGACTTGGTTTATTTTTTATTTGTCGCTTGTGGTTTTTCTTTTTATTCAGTTTTGTTCTGCGTTTAAGTGTGGGAGTTCGTTGGGGAATTTTAAGGTAAAAGCAACTTTGATTGTTGGTTCTCTTTTGGCGACTTTGTTTTTTGACTTAGTTAGGCAGATTTTATGTGAGACTTCTTCTGTGGCGATTGTGTATGAGACAGTAAGTGGCAGTTTAGTTTTTCCTGATTTTGGTTTTCTCTGGGAGGGGTTGCGGGTTACTGCTAATTTTTATTTGGGTGGAGTTTTTGGTAATCTGTTTTTTGTTGTTCTTTCGGTTGTTGGTTTTTTGTTTATTTTGGTTCGTAGTTGTGATATTTCTGATTTGTTGGTTTCTTGGGTTTTTGTGGCTAGTTTGTCTATTTTGTTAACGGGCAGTGAGTTTGCTTATCATAAGTTTTTATTTTCTATGCCTTTGGTTGTTTTTTGTGGTTTGGGGCTTTCCTGCTTGGTTCGGTCTGTGGCTTGCAGGTTTGATTCTGTTCGGGGTTGTAGTATGAGGGATGCGCTGCTTGTTTTTGTGGTTGCTTTTCTCATGAGTTTGGCGTATGGTTTGAGATTTGTTTCCAATATTGTTATGTTTTGATTTTATTTTTTCTTTTGTTGTCTTTGGTGGTTATGTTAACACTAGGTTTTTCTCTGTTACGGTGTTGAGGCGTTTGAGAGGATGAATTATGTTATACGTAAATGTTAAATACTTTTGTCGTTAATTATTATTAAAAATAGGTGTTGATTTAAAATGAGAGCTTATGGCCGTTTTGTGTTTGTTGCTGTTGTAGCTTTGGCTCTTTTATGTACTTTAGTAGTAAATGCGCAGTACCGAGTAACTGAGACTTCTCCTGTTACTGTACCTGAGTCAGGTGTAGTTACTGTTGATCAGGTAGCCACTACTGGTGTATCCATTGAGATTGCTGGTGCTCCGGGGACAACGGGTTCGGTGACTGCTGCTGTTTATACTGAAAACCCGCAGCCTAACGCGAATATTCCTGCGGGAGTGAGTTTGACTCGGTTTGTGGTTATTACTCTTGATATACCTGCTGAGAATTTTATTTCAGCAAATGTCACAATTCACTATACTGATGATGACGTTGCAGGTTTAACGCCGCCTATTGTTCTCTACAAGTATATACCGGAAACTAACTCTTTTGTGGAGTTGCCTACTGTTGATGATCCCGTTGCAAAAACTTTGACGGTTACTTTAACGAGCACCACTGATCCTCTTTTTGCTGTTGGTGGGAGAGTTGTTGTCTCTCCGTCTCCTACTTTTACGCCAACTCCTACTTTGTCGCCTTCTCCTACACAGGAGCCTACGCCTAGTGATTCCAGTTGGATAATTGTGGTTGCTCTGGTTGTTGCAGTGTTGCTGATGGTTATATTCATGTTGGTTCGTCGGAAGATCATTAAACTTTAAGCTTGGCTTTTTTGCTAAAACTTTTTTTCCTTGTTCTCTTTTTTGTTTTTGATGTTGTGAGGGTTGGTTTTGCGGAATATTTAAACTTGGTTGTGGTGTAATTTTTATTTATGCATGTGAATAAAGTTCATATTTGTGTCTTTGCTGGTTTTTTGTTGTTGGCTTTTTTTAGTTTGAGGCTTGTTTTTGTTGTTGATGATCCTGTTGGTTTTAGCGATTTATCGCCTATGTATAAGTTGGATCAGTTGTTTCGCCCTTTTGATTTCCCTTGGGATTTTAAGTCTAATTTGGGCTCGCCTGTGTTTTTGACTGGGAATGTGTTGTATAATGTTCCGCTTATTTTGTTGTCTTTGGTTGTTGGTTCTGTTGTTGTGGCGCATAAGATTTTGTTGGTTCTGTTGATGGCGTTTGCGGGGTTTGGGTTTTATTTGGCATTTTTTTATTTGTTTAATTCTAAGTCTGCTGGGCTGGTGGGTAGTTTGGTGATGCTGTTTTGTCCGTTTATTTTGGCTCGGTGGATGAATGGGCACAATACGATTTTGCTTGCTTATGTTGTGTTGTCTTATGCGTTTTTTGTGTTTTTGCGGGTTATGCGGGTTGGTGGCCGGTTGAATGTGTTTGTGTGTGGAATGCTTGCGGGATTGCTGGTTTATGTGAGTCCTCAGGTGGCTTATTTGTTTTTGTTGTTTATGGTTTTGTATGTTGTTTTTGATGTGGTTTCTTGTCGTCGTCTTGGTTTGTATAGACGGTTTTCTGTACGTTTTGTTCAGTTGGGTGTGGTTTTGGGTGTTGTTTTTGTTGTGTCTTTGCCGTTTTTTTATCTGTTGCTTATGGTTAATTTGCCTGTTTATGCTGTGCGGGCTGAGGAGGTTTTGGTGTCGGTTTTGTCTCCGCAGATTATGGGGGCGGTTTTTTCGCATGGATTGTTGTCTGTGTTTGCTTGTGTGTCTTTGTTGTTTTTGTGTTGGAAGAGTGGTTTTAGGCGTTTGTGTGGTGGGTGGGTGAACGGTTCCGCTGGTTCTGCTTCTTCTGTTTTTGTTTGTGTGAGTTTTTGGCAAGTTGTTTTTTTTGCTATTTTGGGTTTTTTGAGTGTGGTTGTTGTGGTGTTTGCTTCTTTTTCGTTTTTTGTTCCTGTGTATCAGTGGTTTTTTACTAATGTTCCTGGGTTTGGGATGTTTAGGGAGGCAGATAAGTTTTTGTTGTTTTCTGGTTTGTCTTTGGCTTTCTTTTTGGCTCTTGTGGCTGATGGTTTTAAGCGGTTTGTTGTGCGGCGTGTTGCTTTTGGGTTTTGGAGGGGTTTACCTGTTTTTTTGGTTTCTGTTGTTGTTTTGTCGTCTTCTTTGCCATATCTTTCTGGAGATATGGGTGGTAGTGTTAGGACGGTTAGTGTTCCCGAGGCGTATGTTGAGCTTGATGGTTGGCTTCGGGCGCAGGGTGGTTGTTTTAGGGTGGCTTTCTTTCCGCCTGCGGTGTGGGCTACTGTTTATAATTGGTCTTCTGAGTGGTTTTTGGATCCTGTTGTGTCGTTGCAGGCACAGCCTACCGTTGAGATTAAGAGTGAGATGGATTTGACTGCGTCTGCGAGTTTTGCTCGGTGGGTTTATACGGAGTTGTATTCCCGTCGGGTGAGTGAGTGGGGTAAATTTTTGGCGGTTTTGGGTGTTAAGTATTTGGTGGTGCGTTTGGATGCTGATGTGTTGGGTGGTCGTAGTGATTTGTCAGCCTTTTCTTTAGCTAATACTGTGGCTGCTTTGAGTGTTGTGCGTGATTTTCAGCTGGAAAAAAATTTTACTTCTGTTCTTGTTTATAGAAATTTGGTTCCGCTTCCTCTTGTTTTTGAGGCTGATGGTTTTTCTTTGTTGGTTGGTGATCGTCGGGTGTTGTGGTCTCTTGCGAACGCTGATTTTGGTCAGTATAGTGGTGTTTTTTTGGATGATAATTTGGGTTTTTTTTCTGATTTGATTAAGCGTGCCCGCTGTGTTGTTTTGCAGGGTGATTGTTTTTGGAGTTTGGTTGTGGCGTCTTTTGGTTCTGACTGTGTTGTTCAGCCTTGGGTTTATGCGCCTGTTTCTGTACGTCCGTGGGGTAGGTGGGTGCGTGGTGATTTAGTTTGGTGGTTTTGGGGTGGTGTTTTGAATGTTGCTCCTGATGGTTTTATTTATGTTGAGGGTGCTGCTGACATAACCATTCCTCTTGGTGTTGATGTTGCTGGTTCTTATCGGGTTCTTGTGCAGGTTTATGATGGGCAGTTACCTGTTGCTTCGTCAGGGTTGAGGTTTGTCTCTGAGGGTGTTGGGAGTTTGGATTATGTTTTTCGACCGTCGCGGGTGACTGAGGGTTCTTATAGGTGGGTTGATTTGGGTTTTTCTTATCTTGATGAGCAAAGTGCTCTTAGGCTTATTAATTTGGGTGGTGCTGCGGCGGTTTCTAAAATTGCTGTGCTTCCTGAGGATGCTGTTGCGTGGGCTGAGGATGCTGTTTCTGAGTTATTTGGGGTTTCTGGTTCAAGTGTGGTTCATGTTTTGGATGATTTTTCTTGGAATTATAATTTTTCTGCTTTGTCTATGAGTCCTGTTGCTGGTGATGGGAGGTTGATTAATCTTCAGCGGTCAGATTCTGCGTCGAGTTTTTATGTTTTTAGGGGTGGTGCTTATTTTTTGAGAGGCCGGTTTTTGGTTTCAGGTGTGGGTGCTTCTGTTCGTGTGATTGTTGATGGTTCTGTGGTGGATGTTGGGTTGAGTGATTCTGGTGGTGGTTTGGTTGATGTTGATTTTGGTTCTTTTTATTTGGGTGTGGGTTGGCATAATATTACGGTTCAGGGGTTGGGTGGTGGTGCCTGTTTAGATGTGGTTTTTCTTTGTGATGGATCTGCTGATGTTTTTGGTTCTTGCTTTAGTGGGATTAGTGGTTTAGTGGGTTCTGATGTTGAGGTGTTATGTGGGTCTGAGTATAGGGTGCATCTTGATGGTGGGGCTTTGGTTTTTCTTGAGGGTGGTGGTGACTATTGGGTTTTGCATGGTAGCAGTGGACAGTGTGCTAGGCGGGCGAGTGTTTTTAATTATGGTTCGCTTTTTTTTGTTGATGATGGCGCAGAGGGGGATTATGTGTTGAGGTATGTGGGTTTGGATTATTTGAGACAGGGTGTTTTGCTGTCTTTGGTTGGTTTGGGTTTGTTGGTTGTTGTTTTGTGGTTTTTGGGTCGGAGATTGGTTTTTAAGGTGGTTTGCTGTTGAAGGTTTTGGTTGTTACACCGCATATTTTTGCTGGTGGTGCTGAGAAGGCTGTTTTGAATTTGGTTTACCATTTGGAGCGTTTGGGTTGTGAGGCTAGTATAGCGACGCTTTCTTTGGATTTGAGCAAGTTGCCGTCGCGTTTTACGCGTTTGAATTTTCTGTTGCCTGAGAGACAGGTAGGGCAACCTGTTTTGAGTGGGGTTTGGGCGGTGTTTTCGTGGGTTGTGCGAGAGGTTTTTGAGTTTTTGTCTCTTTTGCATGTGTGTGCTGGTGGTTTTGATGTTGTTGTTGCTTGTAATTTTCCTGCTTATTGGGCAGTTTATTTTGCGCGTTTGGATAAGCCGGTGGTGTGGCTTTCCAGTGAGGTTTTGGGACCTTATAATCAGACCAAGGATATCTATGTTCGTAGTGGTTTTTTCCGTTTTGCTCTTAAGCTGGCTGGTGTGGTGGATCGGTTTATTGTTAAGTGGGGGTTTGATGCTGTTGTGACTTGTTCTGAGTTTAACCGTTGTTTGATTAAAGCGCGGTATGGGCGGGATGCGGTTGTGCTTAATACGGGTGTGGATTTTGAGTTTTTCAGCAGGAGGGTTTCTGGTGCTCGTGCGCGGTTGGGTTTGGGAGATGTGGGTGTTGTGTTGTTGCAGGTGGGTGCGTTGGTGCAGCGTAAGAATCAGGTTTTGAGTGTTCGTGCGTTGAAGGTTTTGAGGGAGCGTTTGGGTTCTGTGAAGTTGGTGTTTGTGGGTGTTGGGCCTTGGGAACCTGTTTTGAGGGAGGAGGTTAGGCGGTTGGGTTTGGAGGGTGATGTGGTGTTTGCAGGTGAGGTTTCTGAGGAGATGTTGCGGTTGTATTATTCTGCGTGTGATGTGAGTTTGTTTCCTGTGGTTGACCAGACTTGGGGTTTGGTGCCTTTTGAAGCGGTGGTTGCTGGTAAACCTTCGGTGGTTGCTGTAGGTTGTGGTGCTGCTGAGGTTGTTGCGGGGGAGCGGATGGGTTTGTTGATTGAACCGTCGGTTGAGGATTTGGTTGAGGCTGTTGTATGTGTTTTAAATAATCCTGGTTTGATGAGTGAGATGGTGCGACGGGGGCGGAGTTATGTGCGAGATCATTTGTCGTGGGAGAAGTATGCTGAGGGAGCGTATGATGTTTTTAGGTGGGTGGCTACTGGTGGGCGCGGGTGATTGTTGTTGAGTACCCAAAATTTTAAGAGTTTACTGTTGGTAAGCATGTGTTATGTGGTTTGGTGTGTTTTGGGGTTGTTGTGGGTAAGTTGTTTGGCGAAAGAATGGGGGCTTTATGTTTGAGGCTAAGTTTTTTAGGAGGGATTTCTGGTTGAGGGGTAGTGGTCGTTATTTGGTTGCTTCTTTATTGGTTGTTGGTGTTGCGTTGTTGGGGGTAGTTCCGGTGTTTGTTCCCAGTGGTGGTGGGCAACAGGATGGGGTTGTGGATCGTGATTTTTGGTTGCGTTTAGCTACGAATGCTTGGAATTATTTTCAACCTGGTTACGGTGTTGATTCCGGCTCTGGTCTTCATAAGGCGGGGCTTTATTGGCCGTATTTTACGGATTGGGATTTGGGGCTCTATATTCAGGCTGTAATTGATGCTGATAGGTTGGGTATAATCAGTAGAGGTGGTTCTTGGGGTGCTGATGCTCGTTTTGAGAGAGTGCTGGGTTTTTTGGAGGCTCGTGAGCTTACTGAGCGTGGTGTGCCTTATTTGTGGTATGAGTCTGCGACTGGCAGGCGGAGTGGTGATGTGGAGAGTAATGCTTGTGATTCTGGCAAGTTGTTGGTGGCGCTTCAGAATTTGCGGAGTTACAGGCCCGAGTATGTTGCTCGCGTTAACTTTGTTGTTTATAATCGAACTAATTATGAACCGTTAAAGCAGGCTGTAGATGTGCTTTGGAATTCGGTTAATATATACGATTATTATGTTGCGTGTGGGTTTGCTGCGTTTTGGCCTGAGCGTTTTTCTTCAGTGGCTGATTCTGTTCTTGACAGGATGACTTTGGCTCCTGGTGTTACTGATGCGTACGGTACGGTTTTGCCTCTTGTTAAGTTGACGGGTGAAACTTTATTGCATTCTGTTTTTGAGCTGCCGCCTAATGCAAAGCTGACGGGGTTGGCTCAGCGGTTTTATGTGGCTCATGAAGCGCGTTATAGTCGGACTGGTAGGTTTGTGGCTTTCAGTGAGGGCAATACGGATTTGGATTCTCCTTCTTATGTTTATGAGTGGGTTGTTGTGCCGTCTGGGCAGACGTGGGTGATTAAAGGGCCGCTTCCTGAAGAGGCGACTTTTTCGATACCGCCGATAGTTTATTTTAAGGTGGCGGTTGGGCTTTTAGCGTTGAGTAATACGAATTTTACTCGTAGCATGGTTTCTTATGTTGAGTCCAAGTTACCTTATCCTTCAACGGGTTACGTGGATGGTGTTGATGATAATGGTCGGGTGGTTACTACTACTATAGATAAAACTAATGGTCTTATACTTGGTGCTGCGGCGTATGCTGTGCGGAATCTTTTTTATGCTTCGCCGTCTCCTTCTTCGTTTGTACCTGCGTTGTCTCCGACACCTACGCCTGCGTCAACCGTGTACCCTACGTTTGCTCCTTCGCCTTCACCGAGTGCCACCTCAGCATTTGCGTCTCCTGAGTCGATGTTGACGCCTACGCCGACTGATACGCCTGATTTGCCGTCTTCTCCGACGTTACCTGGTGCTTTGGTGCCTGACTCTACGGTGGTGCCGAGTCCGTCGCTGTCTCCTTCTTCGTCTGTGCCGTTGGGGAGTGTTTCTCCTTCGCCGGCGGGTTCTTCTCCCTTGGCAAGTATGAATTCCACTGAGGTTGCTGCGCCTTCATTTTCTGCTACTCCTGAGGTTTCGTCTAGTTTGAGTCCTTCGGTTTCTGCCGATTTTGACTCGGTTAGTGTGGAGGGTTCTGTTTTAGATAAGTCTGCGGTGTTGATGGTTGGGGTGTTTTTTTTTTGTTTGTTTTTTGTTTCTTTGTTTTTGATTCGTAGGGGGAAGTTTTAGGGGTTGCGTTGGTTTAGGTTTAGTTTAGTGTTGTTTTTTGTTTTGGTTTTGTTGTCGTCGGTTTTTTTTGTTGTGACGCGTGATTTTTTTGGGTTTTCTGGTTCTGGTGTCAGTGAGGGTGTGCAGGTTGCTTTGGTGCTTCATTATGATACTTATTATGCTGGGGTTAATTTGACTGCGATGCATTTTGCTTTTGAGCGCGCGCTTTCTAACTTGCGGAGTGTTGGCTTTCCGATGAGTAAGGTTATGGTGGTGACTTGGCGTAATACTCTTGAGGATGTGGCTGAGCGTGGTTGGTTTTTGGATGTGTTACGGCGTTATGGTGTTTCGGTAGGTGAAGGGCAGGTTGGGTTGTATTTGGCGGTTGAGGAGGCTCATGATGCTTGGTTGTTGCATTATGCTTTGGATGTTAGTTTTCGGGGAGTTTTTGGGCGGCATCCATATTTTGTGGCGGGTTTTTCTGCGAGTTCGAGTACGTATAGTCGTTTGGTGGATCATGGTGTGAAGGTTTCTTTTTTTAATCTGTGGGAGGAAGGTGAGGATTTTAGTTTTCGTGGTTTTAGTACGGGTGATGCTTTGTATGGTGCAAATTGGGAGGGTTCGCCGCATCAGCCTTATAAGCCTTCGCGGCGTGGTGCTAATGTGCCTGGTTTAAGTTTTGTGGATGAGTTGGATATCTGGGAGGTGCATTGGCTTTTTCGTAATCCTAGTTATGCGTTTATGGGTGTGAATTCTAGGAATTTTGGGTCTGTTCATCCTTTTGATTTGTTGCATGGTGATGTTTTGGGTTTGTCGTCTTGTGGTGTGGAGAAGGCTTTGGATAAGTTTGGTGTGATTCTTGATTTGGTGGATTATAATGTTGTGTTTAATCCTTTGTTGGTTATCAGTTATCCTGTTGAGGTTTCTTATTTGATGTCGGATGATGTGTTTGGCGTTTGGTGTGGTTCTGTTGGGGAGTTTATGCAGCGGGGTTATCGGTTTGTGGATGCGGTTGAGTTGCGGGCTAATTTGGAGGGTTTAGGCAGTGGCGAGGCACCGCTTACACCTGTTTATGTTTGGTGTGATAATTTTACGGATTCTGATGTTGTGGTTAGGGGTGAGCATACGCCGTTTGCTATGGTGTGTTCGCCTTATGGTAGGTTTGTTTATGCTCGTCGGGATGCTGGGTTTGATGCGGGTCAGCCTTTGGTGTCGGTTGTGTCTTATGTGAGTGCGCAGGCTTATAATTTGTCTTTTCAGAGTGTGCGGGAGCTTGCTGGTTTGAGTGCTTTTAAGATGAATACTTTTGTGGATGGTGTGCCTGTGGAGATGCGGTGGACTGGTGATGTGCAAAGTGTTTCTGTTTTTTCTGGTGGGGTGGTTGTTGTTGATTGGGCTTATTTGAAGGGTGAGGTGTCTTCTGTGGCTTTTGATGTGGATGTTTGCCTGACGCCTTATGGTGTGCTTTTGGATAAGCGGTTACATTTTGTGGAGGATGCTGTGGCTGAGGTTTCTTTTGTGCAGTATGTTAATGTGCAGGAGAGTTCGCCTGTGGCTTTGGGTGATGAGGGTGTTTGTGTGTGGTCTGACAAGGGTGGGATTTTTAATTTTTCGTCTTCTAATGTTGAGGCTGTGGTGTGGCCGGTTGTTTTTAATGATACTTTGGTTTTTGCTGTGGGTGATAGCTGTGCTTTGGGTGTGACTTTGGTTTGTGGTTCTCCTTCTGTGGTTCGTGTGGTTGATGAGGTTGGGTTTTCTTCTTTTGAGACGTTGGAGTTTTCTTTCTCTTCTAGGCGTTATGGTGTGGGTGATGAAGTGCGTTTGGCGTATGTTTTGGTGCCTTCTGATGGGAGTGTGGCGGGTGCTCAGAGTTTGGCTGCATCTGTGTGTAGTGCTGTTTTGGAGGGCGAGTGTTTGTCTGTGGATTTTTCTTTTTTGTATTTTTTTGTGGTTGTTGGGGTGATTATTTTTCTGATGGTGGCGGCGGGTGGGTTGCTTTTTAGGTTGCGTCAGTTTTCTTGTGGGTCTGTTTGGCGGGGTGATTGATTGGTGCGGTTGGGGCGTGTTTTTTTGGGTTGGGGTTTTATTTTTCCTTTTTTGGCATTTGCTGTACCTTTGCTGGTGCGGTTGGTTCCTGAGGTTTTGATGGGGCAGTATTTGGTTGGTTTTGACACGATGGCGCATGTTGTGCCTACGAGTCTTTTGTGGTTGGGGGGTGGGTTGGATGTTTGGCGTTTTGTTGCGACTGCGCCTCTTTTTTATTTGGTTGTGGTTTTTTTTGTTTCTGCTGGGGCGCCTTTGTTTTTGGTGCTTAAGGTTGTTGGGCCGGTGTTGCATGGGTTTTTGGGTTTGGCTATTTATGGGTATGCTCGGCGTGGTTTGGTTTGGTCTTGTGAGAAGAGTGTTTTTGTGGCGTTTTTGGGCACTTTGTTTTTTGTGGCGTTGCGGGTTTCTTGGGATTTGTTGCGTAATGAGTTGGCTTTGGTTTTCTTTTTTGTGGTTTTGATGTTGCTTTCTGAGTGGGGGCGGCATGTGTTCAGTTGGTGGCGTAGTTTGATGTTTTGTTTGGCGGTTTTGGCTGTGGTTTTGTCGCATCAGCTTGTGGCTGTTGTTATGTTTGGTGTGGTTTTGTTTGTTGTGGTTTATGGTTTTTTTAGGGGAAGGTTTGTTGGGTGTTTGGTTTTGGGCGGTTTTTGTTTGCCTGGGGTGATGTTGTTTTTTTTGGGTGTGTTTTTGAGTCATGTGGTGTCTGAGTTCAGGTTGATTTTTGGTTTTCCTGAGTTAGGGGATGGTTGGTTGCGACTTTTTGGTTTTTCGTCTTATCCGGCGTTGTTGGCTGGTGAGTTGGGGTTTTTTTTGTATTGTTTTTTGACGTTGTTGCCGTTGGTGGTTTTGGGTGTATGGCGGTTGGGGAGTTTTGAGTTGCGGAGTTGGGTTGTGGTGGTTTTTTTGGTTTGTTTGGTGCCTTTTGCTAGTCCTAGTAATTTGCGTTGGGTGTTACTTTTGGTTTATCCGTTTGCGTTTTTTGTGGTGGAGTCTTTTGGTGTGTTGGGTGGTTTGAGATGGCGGAGGTTTGGGGTTTGGGTTAGGCGGGGTGCTTTGTTTTATGTTGTTTTTTTGACTGTGTTTTTGAGTTGTGGTTTTATGTTTTGGAGTGCTGAGACTCCTTTTGGTTATTTTGATGGAGCTGGATGTAATGGTTTTATTTATCATCTGCCTTCGTCGATGTTGCAGAACACTGTTTCTTTGGGTGACTGTGGGGATGTGGTTAATGCTTTGGGTTGGCTTGGGGATAAACTTGGTGAAGGTAAGGTTTTGATTTGTCATCGGGCTTTTTATGGTTGGGCGCTTTCAGTGTTGGGTTCGAGGCAGGTTGTGTTATATGAGTATAATGATGCTGTGCAGGCTGCAAAATCTGCGTTGTTGGAGGGTTATGGTGGGGTTTATTTGATTTGGTGGATTAGAGGTGAGGGTTGGTATGGACAGCCTAGTGTAGCGTCTGTGTTTAGTGAGGTTTATCGGAGTGGTAGGATTGCTCTTTATGAGTATGTTGGGGGTGGTGTTTGAGTTGGGTTTGTTTTGGTTTAGTGTTGTAGGGGTGAAATAGCTTATGTAGTGGCTTTTTTAATTTGGTTTGTTGTGTGATGTGTATGTTGCGTTTGGGGGGTCTTGTCTGCTTCTTCTTTGAACGTAAGTTAGCTGTTGTTTTACTGGTTGGAGTTGTTGTGCGTGTTGTTTTGATGCCAATTTCTGCTCATCCTTTTGATGTTTATGTCTGGTATAACGCAGCATGGAGCATCGTTAATAATGGGCCTCTTAGCGTAAATTTATTTCCTCCTACACAGGGGTATTTGTTTTTGGTTCCTGTGGCTCATTTTTATAGTTGGCTTTCCAGTAGTTTTACTCTAGGTTTTTTAGACTCAATATCAATGACTTCTGTCTCTCCTGTATTGGACTTCTACCCTTTCATGCAGGTGGAATGTATTCCAGGTTTACTTTTTAATTTTCTTGTAAAGGTTCCTTTACTTATTTCAGATGTTTTTGGTGCGCTACTACTTTTTAAAGTTGTCAAAGAATTAACTATGAATAATGGGTTGGCCAAGAAAGCGGCTTTCTTTTGGTTTCTGAATCCCTTTCTTATTTGGATCTCTGCTGGTTGGGGTATGTGGGATACTTTGCCTGCCGTGTTTTCTTTAGCTTCCTTGTTTTTTTTGTTGAAGCGAAAAATTGTTTTTTCTTCTCTTTGTTTGAGCATAGGTGTAGTTTTGAAGTTGTATCCTGCGTTTTTTTTGTTACCTATAACTTTTTATTTACTTAAATGTGGGGCTACTGAAGATAAATGGAGAAGTTGTATCAAATTTTATTCAGTTTTTGTTGCTGTGTTGCTTTTTCTACTTGCTATTTTTATTGGTTCCATTATAAATTTCTTGTCTGTATGGTTTGTGCCGGCTTCGCCTACAGTAACAGAAACTATGCTTAATCAAACTGTTTCACCTCTCGGTTTTGGTTTAACGTATTGGTCTTTGTTTCTGTTGAATCGTTTGTTTAACTTGCCTTTAAATGCAAATTTTATTTTTGGTATGTCAGTTTTTTCCTTCTTGTTTATGGTG
>Ga0136652_1000300_pt1 | contig 25203 bp, 24 predicted proteins | sample ConPoolayeEmetaG_FD_94864 | JGI IMG/M metagenome (GOLD analysis project Ga0136652, IMG submission 94864) | Hot spring microbial mat communities from California, USA to study Microbial Dark Matter (Phase II) - Cone Pool mat layer E metaG... ...
AAGGATAGGGGGCTGGGTTATAAAGAAGGATTATTATAGGCGCCCGAAGCTCCGCAACGAATAGACTTGATAGGTTGACCCCCACATTCCTGGCATATTCCACATAGGAGGCAAAGGCACCTCCTGTTATCTGACCCCACCAGAAGAAGATCAGCACAAGAGGCAGAAGAATTGTCGCTATAAAAGACACACTTTGAGGGCTAGATGCCTTTGCTCTCCTCGCCACCAACCAGCAAGGAATCATCACAGCTACGAACAAGACGGGGAGTACATAATACTCCACCACCAGGGAAAAAAGAAATATCAGGAAGAGCGTTCGTCTTCTCAGATCATCGATATGCGGCTCCCAGAGCACCATCAATGCCAGTGAGAAAGACACCAGCGCCACACCGACTCGGATCTGGGCTGGCAGCAGATAGATAAATGGCGTTTGCGCCATTAAGAAGAAGGAGGCTAAGAATCCATAAAGCTGCCCTACGTATCTCTCATAAATAGCATAGGCTATTAATGGTACCAATGAAATCAAGAGGGGTAATACTACCTTGAATATGTAGAGGGCATCTATCCCGAGTATCGACTGGAATATTGCGGGGAGAAGGGAAACACTGAGGGAAGCATTTACAGTTGTCGATGGTTCCGGACTCCATCGCAGATTATTGGTAACTACCTGAAAGGCGTGGTATTCGCTATATATATCACCCCCCATCAGGTAACCCGATAACAGTCCCCTTGCTAGTAGCAGCGATACGCTTATCATCACTACAGCTATGGGATAGGTTGCGGATGATACCCTCTTGCTTTGCCACACCAACAAGATGAGATATAGAGGTATTAAGAGGAACATTGCCAGAAGAATCTTGTTGTTATCGCTCTTGTTAATAAGCTCTGCGCCGACTACAGCCAAGAAGGGAAACAGAAACGGAAACAAAGATAGCCAGACATGTTTGCCTTCAAAATAACCGCGGAGCTTGGGAGCAACAAGGGTAAACTGGGGGGCACCTCTATTTCTCCAGTAGGCAGCGAGCCCAAGAACAGCGGTGACAAGACTCAGGGAAAGGACGAGGGGCAAAGTTGACAGCGGCTGCGAACACCCCAACAATGTGAGAAGGGTGTTTATCAGCAGCCCAGCAAATATCAGTAAGGAGATGCTTAAGCCAATAGATAACAAGAGCTTGTGAAGGAGGTTGCTCTCCCTAAGCCTGAGGGAATAGAGAATCAAAAGCCCGGGCACGGTGGTAAAGCACAAAAAGCCCAAGCCCTGCCTTAAGACAGGCAGATCCAGTAATATGGCAGTGTCAGTCGCCAGAACCAGCGCTGCCAGAATTAAGAGCCATCTCCTGAATGCCATCTCATGCTCAGTCCATCAAGCTCGCCCTCTCAAGAACAGCTGCTGATGGCATTCCTCCCCACCAGTGTCCATACCGGTATCCATGCATTGACGGCTCGCTAACATCTGTTTTATGAGCTCGCTCACCCGCATTGTTGCCTGCCCGTCCTGTAGATAAGCGTGCTCATAGATGAACCTCCTTCTAGCCTGAGCAAGCCTGTAACGGACTGCTTCATCGTATAAGGCATCCTTAATGGCAGGCTGGATGTCCTGCTCCCTATATGCACCTAGAGCAACACCACTTTCCACATAAGGCATCGGGTCTGGTCTGCCGGTGAGGTTAACAACTACAGCGGGCTTGTCCAGGATCAAAGCCTCGGTTATCGTGGTTGAGAAGAAAGCGAGAATAATATCACAGGCATATAATGCTTCATAGGTGTTAAATCTCTTGGGTAGTATCAAGGCATTAGCCTTTTCCTCCCTTGCTATTCTTTCATGCCATCCCCCTTTCCCAGCGTGGTGCGGTTTGACTACTACCTGTATTTCCGGGGATTCTTTCAACGCCTTCAAAACAGCTCTGAGAAAAACGATATTTTCCTCAAATATCGGTAGATTTTCAGTACATACAAGAGCTATTCTTCTATCCGGGGCTAACCCATATCTTTCGCAGAATCCCTCTCTGCTAAAGATTCTGTCCGCCCTTGCCAGGACATCGTATCTTGGTTGACCTGTGACCACAACCCCGGCTTCAGGATAGTTACAATCCTCTACAAGCACCTTTTTGACCCACTGACCGTAGACAGCTGTTTTGTCTGGCAAAGGACAACACCCAGGGGAGATTTTGGAAGAAATCTCCCCTTCAGTGTGAAGATACTCAGGATACTGGGAATTTATGTTCCCGTGCTGGATTGCCAGAATGGGCAATCCATTCCGCTTACCTACAATAACGGCAGCTTTCCCCAAGGATAGGTTCTCACCGGCTACGAGAATTAAATCCGGTTTTTCAACTTCAACAGCTTGCTCCATCAGTTCCAGTAAGAGAACCTGTCTAAATGTCCTTTCTTCAAAGAGGCTTGCCAGGTAGTTTTTCAATGGACCGAAAAGGTGTATGCCTTTGTAGTTCAGCGAACTTATGAACTCAGGGCTCTGCTTAAGTTTGTTCCACTCTTTCTTATATCTCCGGCTAGCTTTATATGCAGTGCTTATCATGCTAAATGTGAGAAACGCTTCTATAGGCTTCCATAGTCCCTTGTCCATCCTCTCCTTCTCAATCATGGTCTTGAAATCAATCAGTAGGCTTCCATCCTCATAGAAGCCTACCACACTGAAATCGTCATTCCTCAGCATTGTGATAATATCGCCGAATATTACATCCTGGCTTCTAACCTGCCCTCCCAATTTGGGATGGGGACGCCACAAGGTGTGATAGCTAACTACCATAATTTTTGTCTTGCCCGTGCTTTCCTCAGACCCGCCTCTCATTAGTAGTTTACCCAGAATAAACATAAGGATTGCCTTGGCTAGAAAATAGAAGGCAACAAGGGGGCGAAGTCTGTAAATATCTATACCGGAGACATTGTTCCCTCTATTTTGCTGTTTGTTTCTAGTGAGCCTCGTTATAAAAATTGAAAGCGGAAACTCATTAAACCACCATAGAGAAGTATCCCTGAAGCTGAGCCTTTCAATGAGTCCGCTCTTCCTGGCGATGGACTTAAGCCATAGCAATATCTCCCGCTGATTCTCCATTAGCGGCATCCGAGCTTAAGCTCGATCTCCTTCCTATACCATCTGATATACCGATCTAATCCCTCTTCAAGCGATATCTTCGGGGAATACCTTAAGATGCTTTTAGCCTTTGAAATATCGGCGTGGTTGTTGACATTTTCACTAGTCTGAGGTATATGCCGGATTCCGACATCTGCCCCTGTTTTATGAATCACCAACTCAGCTAATCTCTTTATGGAGACTGCTTCACCATACCCTATATTGAACACATCGCCGACACTTTCATCATTCACACTGGCTGACACCAATGCATCGACTAGATCAGAAACATAAACAAAGTCTTTGGTTTGTGTCCCGTCACCCGTTATCAGGAGGTCTCGCCCCTCCAAAACGTTCTTAACAAAGATTGATACCACTCCGGATAGAGAGCCCTCTCGTGATAGTTGACCTTCACCATAGACACTGAAAGGTCTAATTATCACCGTCCGTAACCCGTAATTCCTACCAAAAACTCTACAATATATTTCCCCTATAAGTTTTGAAGCGCCATAGAATTCCTTCGGAATTAACGGATGGTTTTCATCCTGCGGAGCATATTGGGGGTCCCCATAGACCCGCGCGCTAGAAATATATATAAACTTACCCACATCGTTGTTCCTAGCAGCCTCCAGTAGATAGAATGTCCCAGCTACATTTGTTTGGAAATCCAATAAAGGGTTGCAGATAGCACCTGAAACGTCTACATAGCCAGCGAGGTGGAATACGGTATCAATATCCTTCGTAGCCTTGGTTAAGACCTTGGGGTCAGTTATTTCCCCCTTGATGAAATTCACATCCCCCGATTCCCTGTCCCGCCTGGTAAGAACAGTAACCTCTGCTCCCTCCTCCAAGATTCTTGATACCAAATGAGAACCTATAAATCCCGTTCCCCCGGTGACGAGAACCTTTAGACCTTGCAACAACATTGTGCTCTTCCCTTCCCAAACCGCGCTACCCAAGATCAGTAGGCCTGATGGTCTTGCCCTGTTCCTCCAGCGACTTGTGGCAACAGGAGAGAATCTCCAGCACCTGGAGCCCCCTCTGGCCGTCTGCCCTTGGTTTTTGGCGAGTGGCGATACACCACAAAAAATCCTGGCACTCTTTCTTTAATGGTTCCTCACCTGATACCTCGATAACCTTTGCTTCGTTTAAATGAGGCACAGGCCTCATCCCAGTCCGTTCCACTTCATAGCTACATAAATCAAGCCTACCTTCAGGGTTAGCATCATCAAACAGGGCCATCTTCCTATCGCCCACCACTACCAGTTTTCGCTCCTTATAAGGGTAAAGCCAGCTGGCAAAGATATATGCTCTTACTCCGCTCTTAAAGCCCATGGTGACGAAAGAAACATCTGCCGTAGCTTGATCGAAGCAATGACTTCCCTGAACCGAAATCTCTTCGGGCATTTGACCGACGAGAAGGAGGGCGAGTGAAATATCGTGTAGAGCAAGGTCCCACAGGACATTTTCCTTCGGCCGGAATCTTCCCAGGCTCAACCTCGTTGAGTAAATATAGAGGAGTTTTCCTAGTTGCCCGCTCCTTATTAGCTCTGTCAGCTTTGCTACCACTGGGTGATACTCGAGAACATGACCTACGAGGAGGATCGCCCCTCTTTCTTCTGCCAGCTTGACAAGCTCTCTCCCCTCTTCAATTGTTAGTGAAAATGGTTTTTCTACAAAGACATCCTTGCCGGCAAGGAGAGCATCCTTCGCCATTGGGTAATGCAGCGCTGCTGGGGTGGCAATAGCAACCCCATTTATCTCATCGTTTTCAAGCACCAGCCTAAAATCAGTATTTGTAATAACCGACGGGTATAGCGATTTCAGGCTCTCCAGCACCTTTGGGTCGATGTCACAAATAGTGTGGAGGGTGCGGAGCTCGGCAAAGTTCCGCACCAGGTTCTTGCCCCACTGACCACAGCCAACTACGGCGATTCTCACCCCATTTAATCTAAGTTCTGTTTTTTCCTTCCTGGTTTTCACCTTCGAGATCTCGGATGGCAAAGCTAATCTGCCTTAGCTCTGTCCGCGGTATTGATTGAGAAAATCCCCAAAAACCTGCTCTGTTCTTCTGGCTGTTTTCTCCCAAGTGAAGTTGTTCTCCACCGCCTTTCTGCCGATTGCCGCCAGTTTCTCAAGCCTGGCTTTATTAGTCAGTAGCTCGCAAATTTTTTCAGAGAAGGCTCTCAAATTACGGTGTGGCACCAGCACTCCCCCCGGCATGAGCTGCTTTAGCATTCGGATAGTCGGAAGGTCATAGGCGATGAAAGGGGTATGGCAAGCCAACGACTCTGCCACTACCAGTGAGAAACTCGTCTCTTCACTGGGGTAAAGAAATAGACTGGATTGCTTTAGAATTCTAAATATATCCCCACGGCTCAAACCCTTATAGTATCTGAAGGACGGGTCTTCCCTACAAATGCGCTCCACTACTCCCTCATACTCGCCTCCGTTGCTCATGATCAACAGCTTTAGGTCTTTCATCTCCTTCTTGGCTAAACGCATTGCCTCGATGGCGTCCAAGATGTTCTTATGTTGAATAAGCGACCCCAAAAAGGCGACCTGAGCGGGGTCTTTGGGCTCGCTTCTTACCTTATCTATCTCCTCGAGATCGACCCCGCCATAAACCACCTCGATGCGTTTCTGCGGGTAATATCTCGACAAATCCTCAGCGAGCCAATCGGACACGGCTATCAATCCATCGTAAGGGAGGTGCAATACTATATTCTCGACAAGACACCCTGCAAGTGCGGAGAGCTTCCTTGAGGTAAAATTCCACCACCCACCCAACCCCAAAACCCCATCTCTCAACAGAATGGCATGGATTGTTGGTACGCAAGGAACCTTGCCTTTTGTCGCTGTAAGGAAAGGCAAAAAGCTTCTATATGTTACTGGATTAACAATGTCAACATCCCCGCCCCTCACCATTCTTGTGAGTTCGGAGTAATGGCCAAACAGTGAGGGTAGCGATGTTATCGTAGCCCCATGTCTGTATGATCTACTTGCCCTGACAATCTTGATGCCATCGAACTCTTCATAGTTCGGAAGTTGAGGATCAACCTTGTTTGAATAGAGCGGTTTTTTGTCGCAAAGCACTGTCACATCGTGTCCGAATCTGGCAAGCCAGCGGGCAACATTGAAGGTATAGACCGCTCCACCGGAATCAAAATAGGGGTAGAATGCGCTTGTGCCAAAAACGATCTTCATCTTGTTATTCTTCCCCACGCCTTATGACGAAGACCCACCCCCCAGCGAGGGAGTGGGGGGCAAAGTCGGCCAGCCTGCACTCCAGGCGCTTCAAAGGACTCAGCCACTTCCAGTCCAGAAACAGCCCCATGTCTAGGTTACGAACGAGCGATATTTGGAAGCCACAGTGATTTAGCAATCTCTTGAATTTGCCAAAGGGAAAGAACTGTATATGATGGCAGGAAACATTCATACTATAGTAGGGAGTAGGCGAGCCGGTCAAAGATGTATACACTCTCTTCGGCAACTTATGAAATAGTGAGTGAATCCCAATCCTTTGAAACAATCTACTAAATACCAATTCGCTAAGACAGTAACCATTCGGCACACTTACTATGCCGATGCCTCCCTTTGCCAGATGCCTACGTATAGTCTCTACTACCAGATCGGGATGCGGGCAGTGCTCTATTAGCTCAGAGGCAATCACGATATCAAATTCCTCTTGCAGATTAACGGTCTCCGCATCTGCGACAATATAGGCAGCATTGGTAAACATGTTCCTGCTATTACACAAGGATACAGAGTCAGGGTCTATATCAATACCTACAAGCCTATGTCCTAGGGAGCTTAGGGGAAATGAGATAGCGCCTATGCCGCAACCTAGTTCGAGAATCTTAAGTTGGCTCGACTGCTTTTGCTGTGCATAGCTCAAGACTTGTTCTACTATTAGGTTTAGCCGCTTAAGCTGCAAAAGGTTTGTATAAGCAGTATATTGCAGGTAGTCTTTCATCTGAGATGTTTCCCGGTGTCTTCTACAGAATCTCTCTTTTTGGTCTCTCCCTACCATCCGAGCTCAACCTCGTCCGACTTTTTTCTAGAAAGCGCATAAGGAAGGTAATGTCTCGCCGAATAGATTACCGAGCCCCATATACTAGGCTTGGTCATTATTCTGAACAAATAATTGGGGCTGAAAAAGACCCGGTTAAGGGACCATTTATTCCACCTGTAAATCTCTTCGGCGGAGAGGTGGGGGTAGTCTGGTCTTCCATCCTTTAAGTAGCCGTGCTCTTCCAGCCACTCGTAAAGAGGTGTTCCGGGGTAAGGCCTGGTTATCTCGATAGTGTATCTTAGGCAAGGTAGCTTCTTCGCCCACTCCGCCGTTGCTTTGATTGTCTCTACTGTCTCGCCGGGAAGTCCGGTGATAAAGGCGCCGATGATCTCGAGACCAGCCTCGCGCGCATTTCTAGCAAATTCCTCTGCCATAGATACGGTTATACCCTTCCTTATGTTCTTCAGGACTTCAGGGCTTGAGCTTTCGAAACCCACCTCAAGGATATGGCAACCAGCCCTCTTCATAAGCTTGAGGGTTTGAAGATCAAGATTCGCCCTGGAATAGCAACTCCAGCGGAGCTTCAATTTGCTTTCAAGAATGGCCTCCGATAGCTCAATAGCCCTCTCTTTGGGTAAGGTGTCATCCTGAATATATACTTCCTTTATGTAAGGCATCTCCTCCTTCACGAACCTGAGTTCCTCAATGACATTCCCAATCCTCCTCGTTCTGTAGCCGACCCCTTTGTTAATGGTGTGGGGCCAGAAACAGAAGGTGCACCTCCCCCAGGCACATCCCCTCCCGGTAAAGAGGTCGACGTAAGGATAGGGGTGACAACTTTGACGATAGTTTTTTATATTCAGATGTCTCCGGTAGACATCAGTGACAAAGGGAAACTGATCCAGTTGCTCCCCGGATACAGGCTCCCGTGGGGGATTCTCAACGACCTTCCCTTCGGAACTCTTCCAGAGGAGCCCCCGAACCTGTTCCCTGGGAACTTTATTTGCTAGGTCCAGCACGGTGAAGTCAAACTCGCCTCTTGCCAGAAGACAGATCCCGGATGAGCGCTTAAGGGTCTCAGCCGGGTCATAAAAAGCTGATGGGCCGACAAGAACAGTCTCACACCCGGTTAGCTCGTGGATTCGTTCCCCAACTTGGAGGTCATTATCAAGGCTCTTAACCGAAAAATAGATAACAGTAAGCTCAGGAGAAAAATCCTCGGCTATCCTGTAGGTCTCCTCATGGCTTATCCCATCAGACGGAGCATCCACCAGTTTTGCCTCATGTTTTTCCCTCTCCAAGAGGGCAGTGCAGTAGGCTAAGTAAATAGGGTACCAGCGGCTTCCGCTAATTCCCACGCCCTCCCACCGGGCATTTCGCGAAAACCCTGGAACATATGGTGGCATAAGCAACAGGACTCTCATTGTTTATCGCGATCTCGCCATCATCTCCATGGCTTTTACAGCATCGGCGACAAACTGCCTCACAGTCTCACAGGTATACTTATGATCAGCCATCCGGGTGAGGAATTGGGGGGGGATAGTAATAATATGAGCGCCAGCCATCGCCCCCTGAAGCACATCGGCGACCGCCCTTATGCTCCCCACAATTATCTTGCTCTTATATTTCCAGCGCTCCAGCCACTGTGCTGAATTTCGTATAACTTCAAATGGATTCCCCCCCTCATCCCCCACCCTACCGGCAAAGATGCTGATATAGGTTGCTCCCGCCTTTGCCGCCAGGATGACCTGCCCCATAGAAAGAGCTGCGGTAGCGTTCACCCTTATGCCTTCGTCTTCAAGCTGATGCATCACCCCATGGCACGGAACGCCCCACTGAGTCTCCTGCGGAATTTTAACCACTATATTAGGTGCCCATGAGGCAAACTGGCGAGCCTGGATTAGCATCTCATCAAGGTCATTGGTGGTGACCTCCACGCTCACTGGACGGGGGTTGACCAAGGCAGCGATCTCTTTTACCCCTTTCTCCATATCATACACCTCGTCCTTGAGCATAATTGACGGGTTGGTGGTAACACCGTCTATAACTCCCATCCTGAGCCACTTTTCAATCTCAATGACGCTTGCTGAATCAATAAAGATTTCCATGTCTGCCCTCCCAGTTCAGAATAAAGAATGCCGCCTCCAGAAGGTTTGAGATGATGACGTCAGGCCTGGAATCCTCTTCTTCCATGAAATGACAAAGCTCGCACTTCATCCTCCCCAAAAAAATTGTTTTGCAGCCGACGCTTTTCCCAGCCTTTACATCAGTGAGCCCATCCCCCACCATCCAAGATTGAGACAAATCTATATCAAGCTCCTTTGCCGCCTGAAGCAGAAGCCCAGGTTGGGGCTTGCGGCATTCGCAGTTCGTTCTTAAAATTTCAACCCTCGCCTCCGGGTGATGAAAACAATAGTACTCCCCATCAACAAAAGCCCCCTGTTCCTGAAGCTGCTCTACCATCTTTCCTCTGATCCTCCAGAAGGCCTCCCAGGATAGATGCCCCTTGGCAACCCCTGGTTGGTTGGAGACTATGACCACTTTATGTCCGGCTTGAGACAACCTTCTAATGGCATCGCCTGCCCAGGGGAAAAGCTTGAACCCCTCTACAGTGAACGGCGAATCAATTATTCCGTGCTCCTCATGGTAGACGAGCTCGTTTATCACACCATCGCGGTCGAGGAAAACTGCCCGGTTCATGACTTGGCTATCTTCTCCTTTAACAAGCTACAAATAAGGTGCTCCAAAGCCAGGTGAAAGGATTCCACATGAGGAGTGGAATTTGCCGGAACGACAATACAAACATCGGCGATTTCCTTCATCGGCCCACCATCAAATCCAGAAAAGCCGACGGTCTTGCCTCCCGATTCCTTGGCATATTTCATCGCTTTGAGGAGGTTTTGCGACCATAAGCCAGCTTTATCCCTCCCCGCGCCGCCATGCACACTCACAGAGATGAGAACATCACCTTCCTGAAAGCGATCTTTGAGCTGCTCACAGAAGAGATTATCGAAGCCCTCGTCGTTTATCAGCGCACTCATGAGGGGGATATTATCATTGAGGCAATAGGCCTTTAATCTCCTTTTGCCCTCCACGATCGTGGTTTTGGATAAGTCACAGGCAAAATGAGTCGCAGTGGATGCCGAGCCTCCGTTTCCGCAGGTGAAAACCTGGCTCCCTCTCCGCCAGGCATCGAAGATTAGCTCCACCGCCCTGTCTATAGCTTCAACAGGCATATTCTCAACCACCTTCTTCATCTCAGATAGATAGCCCTCGATAAATTCCTTGTTCTCCATACAGCCCCCTTAGAACCTCTTCATATTGACCAGAATCTTTGCCCCTTCAAAGTCGAAGTGAAACCGCACAGGCTTAAGCTGCATCTTTTTCATGGCATTTGACAGTCTGGGCTTGTCACTATTTTTGCAGTAGAATACAAAAAAGCCCCCCCCACCGGCGCCCATTATCTTGCCACCAGTAGCGCCATTCCTTCGAGCCACCTCATAGCATTCATCAATGAACGGATCCGAAATCTTGGCAGAGCGCTTTTTCTTTATTTCCCAGTGAGCATGGAATAGCTCACCGAGCATATCTACCTCGCCCCTTTCCAGATACTTCCGCGTCTGGAGCCCTATCTCTTTAATTTGGTGAAGGTTTTGGATCATCCCCGGGTCATCCTGCTTGCTCTTTTCGTCCTGCTCTGAGAGTATCTCGGAAGCACTCCGCTCCTTTCCGGTGAAAAAGAATATTAGGTTGCTCTCCAGTTGATCCAGAGCCTCATCAGAGATTCTGAGGGGTTCGACTAGGGTGTCCCCATTCTTCTCAAAGGTTAAGCAGGTGATACCCCCAAAGGCAGCAATATACTGATCCTGCTTGCCTATCGGCTCCTTCAAGACATCTATCTCGATATAGCATGCCTCCTCAGCAAGCTGCTTCTGGGTGACGAATTCTCGTTTATAGGTGTGGAGGGCATTGAGAAGAGCTACAGTAAAACTCGAAGATGAGCCTAGCCCGGAGTTCGCTGGGACGTCAGCAACAGAGTGAAGCTCGATGCCATTCTCGATGCCGATGAATTTCAGCGCCTCGCGAAAGATGCGATGCTCTATCTCGCTGACGCTATTTTTTATCTCCATCTGTGAGTAGCTAAGTCGAATGCTGTCATAGAATCTCTTGCTAGCCAGAATAGAGCAATATCTATCAATAGCGGCAGCGATGAGAAACCCCCCATACTTGGAATAGTAAGACTTAAGGTCTGTCCCCCCGCCCCCCAAAGTAATCCTCACCGGTGCTCGAGAAAGGATCATTGGAGCACCCCTCCCTGCAAGATATACCTTCTGAACTCCTCCAGCCCCTCCAGAGACCCTATCTCGTAGAAGCGCTTATTAACCTCATAGGCTAGGAGTTCCTTTTGTTCGATCAACCGGGAAAAGAGTTCTTCCAGCGGATAGACCTGATTGTGGGGCACAAGCTCCAGTGCCCTCTTCCTCAAGATGCTTGCCCCGTAGTCAATGTAGACCATTCCCACCATTCTCTCTTTTTTGCTATATCCCTTCACCAAATTGCCCTCAACAACCGCATTGCTAGTGTCATAGCGGTCATAATTCTTATAGACCACCATAAGTCCCAGTTTGTCGAACCTGTTGAAGTAAGCCATGAGGGCAGCGAAATCGAGAAAGAGATAAGAGTCGCCATACATCACGAAGAATTGGTCCCTGAGCAACCGCTCCGCATTCTTCAGGGCGCCGGCGGTTCCCAGTAGCTGCCCCCTTTCGTAGCTATATTTTATGTTCACCCCAAATTTGCTGCCGTCGCCAAAGTATCCTTCGATCTGCTCACCCAAATACCCTACACACAAAACTATGTCTGTTACCTCACTCTTCTTAAGAAAATATAACTGATGCTCAAGGAATGGTTTCCTATCGACCTCGATCAAGGACTTGGGCACTCGATCAGTTAGAGGTCTCAACCTTGTTGCTCGACCGCCGGCTAGGATTACCACCTGCATCTCGCTATTCCTTCCCCAGAATCTCCTTTATCGCCCTTCTCACCGCTTCATCCGAGGTATGCTTGGCCTTCCACCCCAGTTTGCTTATCTTCTCCACGTTAAACCTGACCCGAGGCACATCACCGGGCCAACCCCTATCCCCCCCTGTATATTTGAAACCTACCTCTATCAAGCCCGCCTCCTCCACCAACATCACTGCTATGGTATTCACATCGGTGGCCGAGGCACAGCCGAGGTTAAATACATTGACTTTATCTTGAGAGTTCTTAAACCCAAAGAGCATACCATCGATGCAATCCTCAACATATAGATATGGCTTCGACTGATTGCCATCCCCCAGTATTTCCAACTCGGATGGATTCTGTCTTAGCTTTTGGATAAAATCAAAGATGACCCCGTGGGTCGCCCTACTCCCTACAACATTGGCAAACCTGAAAATCCAGGCCTGCATACCAAAGGTATGGCAGAAGGCACTTATTAAACCCTCCGAAGCCAGCTTCCCAGCGCCATACAGAGAAATAGGAAGCACAGGACCATAATCCTCCGATAGCGCAATCGCCGGGGTTTCGCCATAGATTGTGCCGCTCGAGGCGAAGACAATTTTCTTGATTCCATTTACCCGCATGGCCTCCAGGACACAATAGGTAGCGATTGTCTCCTGCTTCAAATCCAGCTCAGTATCTTCCATGCCACGCCTTGCTTCAGGGTTAGCCGCAAGGTGGAAGACAACCTCATGCCCTGCCACAACTTCCCTAAGTTTGTCTAGATCAAGTAGATCTCCCTCAATGAATCTAAAGGAATCTGTGCCCATGTGATGCTGGATGAATTCCATCCTCCCGGAACTCAGGTTATCGAGCACCGTCACCTGATTGCCTTCCGCTATGAGGCGATCCACCAGATGGCTACCAATAAATCCGGCTCCGCCGGTGACAAAGCTTTTCATCGCTTTAGAAATACCCCCTCTACCAAGCCCCTCCAAAAACCGAGCGTGTATAATATATGCTCAACGGCATAAACAGTCGGTATGGAAACGAGGTATTTCATATTCCTCTCTTCAACTGCAAATCTCAGTCCCATCGCTGCCAGACCAACAAGATAGAAAGCGGTTAAACATAAGAAAATCCATCGGGTAAAGATGAGAGAGAAAAGAGTGAGGGGAACCGCTAATGGTGGGACAACCTGTAGATCTAATCTTCTTGCCACTCCTCTATCTCTTCCGTACCTGAGCATCTGCCTGGCAAATTCTTTCAGCCCCCGCCCGTGGTCATGAAGGATAACTGCACCGGGGAGATAGAGCAATTTCCCCTCCTTTAGAAGCCTGCCATTTAGTTCTGCGTCTTCAGCCCCCGGCAGAGTGGTATCAAATCCACCAACCTTCAATATGTCCAGCCTACGATAGATACTGTTACATCCGCTTATGCTGTTTACAAATCGTTTGTTCTTAAAGAGTCTTCCCTGCACCGAGTTTGCACTTCCGAGAAAAGTACCATAGGCGAGGTTGATCGAGCGAACCCAGAAGCCGTCTCCTATATTTTTGATCGCACCGCCAACCCCGATGATGCCATCATTAAATCCCTCAACCAAGTTAGCGAGCCAATCCTTGTCAGGTATACAATCGCCATCGGTAAACGCCACATACTCGCCGTTCGCATTTCTTACCCCAACCTGGCAGGCACCACCTCTGGTGTGATAGTTTTCATAAAGTACCTTGATGGGGAAGTTTTTAGCCTTTTCAACGGTTCCGTCATCGGAGTGTCCATCGACAACGATCACCTCACATGGCTTTATGGATTGAGCGAAGACTGCCTCCAGGCACCTCTCAATCTTTTCAGCCTCATTTCGCACCGGTATTATGACCGATATTCTAGGCTCGCCCATTTTTTCCTCTTCTTGGCAGATAAGCTATGACCGAGGCGAATACTAACCACTGAGAAGGCTACGCCGAGCCCGTGACTTATTGCCTTCGGGTTAATTGCTGAAGAGGTGTACAAGCAGGAGATAGGCACCTCTTTGATGATGGCGCCGCTCCTCCTGATCTCCTCCAGGGTCTCAATGCTGATACTCATACCCCTTTTGGAAAGGGAAAGGGTTTCCAACAACTTCTTGCTGTAAGCCCGGAAGCCACTCTGGGCATCGGACACCTTTGTCCTGGAGCCAAGATTAAATAGTAAGGTGATTATTTTTATGCCGAATTTGCGGTATCGTGGCATATTGCCCTTCACACCGAGGAATCGGGAGCCAATCACCAGATCTGCCTCTCCATCAAGGACAGGGGCTAGAAGCCTGGGAATCTCATCTGGATCATGCTGCCCATCGCCGTCGAGTATGACTAAGGCCTCGGCGCCACTTGCCCTGGCTGCCTCAAGGCATGACCTTATAGCCCTCCCGTAACCCTGGTTCGTTCTGTGATTTATCACAATAGCGCCAGCGGCTTTAGCCCTCTCAGCGGTGCCATCATGTGAGCCATCGTCGATAACAATCACTTGGTCAACATACCTCTTCGCCCTGGATACCACATCCGCAATAAAGCGCTCCGTATTCAAGCAGGGGATGGCGGCAACAGCTCTGTGTTGTGTCAGATGGGGCAACCCAGCCATTAGCCACTCCTCCCACTATCGCCATACCCGTGGGGGTGTTCTTTTTGCCAGCGCCAAGCGCTTTCGACGATCGCTTCAATATCGGGATAATCCGGCTGCCATCCCAATTCCTGTCGCGCCAGAACCGAGCTTGCCACCAACATCGCTGGATCGCCCCGCCTTCTTGGTTGGATGGCGATCGGGATGCTGGCACCGGTCACCTTCCTTGCTGCCTCAACAACCTCGAGCACCGAATAGCCCGTGTCGTTTCCCAGGTTATAAACCTTGCTCACCTCGCCATCATCGAGATGCTTTAACACCAAGATATGGGCCTTGGCTATGTCCATCACATGTATGTAATCCCGAATGCAAGTGCCATCTCGAGTGTTGTAATCAGCGCCAAAAACATGCAGGCGATCCTTCTGACCCAGGGCAACCTTGAGCACATTTGGAACGAGCTGGGTTTCCGGGTTATGGTCTTCACCGAAGCGCTCGCTCGCTCCGGCAGCGTTGAAATAGCGCAAGGAGACAGATTTAAGCCCATAGGCTTGCCCATACCAGAAAAGAATTCTCTCAAAGATAAGCTTGGACTCACCATAGGCATTTATCGGACGGGCAGGGGCATTTTCGCTGACAGGCACTTCCTCGGGCTCGCCATAAACCGCAGCGCTTGAGGAAAAGATCAGCTTATTAACCCCATGTCTCAACATACAGTCAAGAAGCGTCATGCCACAGACGACATTATTGTGGAGAAACGCCCCTGGTTCAGACATGGAGTGCTCCACAGAGGTATCGGCAGCTAAGTGCATTACCGCCTCTATCCGGTAACGACGGAATATCTCATCTAGCACCCCTCTATCGCCAAGGTCAGCCTTGACAAAGGTGGCCTCCGGTGCAATAGCAGCACGGTGCCCCCGCTTCAGGTTATCGAGAACGACCACTCTATATCCTTCTTCGACCAGCCGCTCAACCAAAACACTCCCTATGTAGCCAGCACCACCGGTTACAAGGACACTTTGCAACTCTTCACTCTTTCCTTCGGGATGGACTACAACTGGGGGTTAAAAAGGGGTGTCCTCGGAGCCAAAAACAAAAATCTGTATTACACAGACTCTAACGCCTGCGAATACAGATTCGCTCTTCTTTTCCCAGTGGCAGCCCAACCATCATGATCTCCTACGAGACTTTAGACTTGTGGCTTTGCGTCCCCACCTTTCGATGGGTTTGCCTTTTTCACTGACCTACTATTAAATTTTTGCCTAGACCCTATCTAGGTGGTGGATATAGTAGCACAATAACGTAGATATGTCAATACCCTTTAGTTCATTCCTTTCGAGTATTAGATGAAGGGAACCCTCTCTTTCACGAGCTTTCAACATCGACCCAGAGGTGAAGGCTAAGGTAAGGCTCAACGTTATCCCCTTTATAGAGCAGGAACTCTACCTTTTGAGCTTCGCTAGAGGGTTCCCTTGGGACAAAACCTATCTCGTGTTTCCATTCCTCATTGTTATCGAGGCTTATAGAGACGGAGTCTAGCTCCAGATGTCCCGGTTCATCTAAAACTAACGCCCTCACTTGGCTGTCATCAATCCATACCTCAACTCGATAGTTGGTCCTCTCCTGCTCGTGATTCACTATTCCCAAGGTAACCCGTCCAACCCCCTCCTTCACCTCCCAAATGACCCCGTCGGCGCACGAATATCTGACCATTACTACACTTCCTCCATGCATCACAAACTCTGCCGGATAACAATCTGCAGTGCCCTCAAGACCCAAGATATAGAACTCGGTGAACCTCTCCCCCACCCCGGGCATAGCGATAATAAAGACCAGGCTTCCAATAGCCACCACTATGGCTGCCACCAGCACTATGGTGACCACCACATCCATGCGGCCTTGTCCTCTAGAGATGCGATTTATCATCCCTGAGCTTCCGATATACTATTGCGAGCATGCCTGCCAGAAACCAAGCCATGGGGGACGCGAGATAGGTATAGCTCTCGCCATTGAGCGACGGAATCCCGAACGAGGCATTTATGACAGTGCTGGCGATGACTGTGGTTGCGACGGCCATTATTACTCCTATACCTGCTCCATACCACGGGCTATCAAGCCGTGACCTCAGAATTCGCCAAGAAAGCCCGACCGCTATGATCACCGCCAGGATAAGGGCAAAGGCCCCCAGCATTCCGGCGTCAGCCCAGAGCTGAAGATAGGCATTATGGGGGTGTGAGGATTCCGGCAGGATTATTCCCGAATTATATGCTGCCGCCCAGTAGCCAAGCCCGATGCCGGTGAACGTATGATAGCCGGTCATCATGTCAATGGTGCCCTCCCAAAGTGGCATCCGGCTCTGAAAGCTGGTGCCAGTGAAAAAGCTCGCCAGCGAAGCCTGGTTTTGCACAACTGCGGCACCGGCAAAGAATAGGCCAGCGGGGATAGCTGTGGCACGGATCAGGTTGCGGCGGCTGAGTGTGCCCGCTCCGAGGATGATGGCAGCGATGACCATCATATTGAGGGCAAGGCCGGATGGGCCAAACGTCGAGTAGCTGGAGGGGCCCTCAACCAAGGCAATAATGGCCACCGTTGCTATGACGAGGGCATATATGGGAAGTGCCAATTTCAGCAGATAGCCAGGCTGGGGATAGTTGACCAGCGTGTAGTAGAAGGAGACACAGGCAACAAAGGTGGCAAACGCCTTAAGGCTTAACTCCAGATCATCGGACACCCCTAACCCTACCAAGAGACCGGCAAAGAAGATGATGATTGGGATATCGAAGGGGGTGCTCAAGCTCAGGCGATGATATCGCCAAAATCGGAGTGGGAATGGTAAGAGGACAACCGCCAGAGCAATCCATATCCAGGGGTCTTCAATGCCGAGGATAACCGAAAGAAGTGTAGCTGCCAGGGCGGTGAATACCCATACAGGCTCTGTGGTAAATAGAATATCAGTCGCCTTCCTTTGTTGCCCGCTCAAATTGCTGCCCCTGTTGCTAGAAACCCCCGCAGGTTTCGTTGCCTAATGAGTTGCCAGAAGAAGAGGGCTAAGATGCTGACGCCAATCAATTCAGGGACGTAGAGGCCGCAATCTGTGACCAGGCAAGCAAGTAGCTCCCCTATCCAGTCGCTGAGATCCTCCCTTGCAAACTGCCATCCGTATAGCGGCCAAAACAGTGTGCCGGGAGTGAGCCACATCTGATCCAGGCTTAGATGGCTGAGAGAGCCGAAAGAAATGCACAACAGACTCGTGTTCCTGCGCCCTCTGTAGATAAAGACGCCAGCGACCGCAATGATAATACTGAAGAGCAACGTATGTCCGAAGATCCTGTCATTGCTGAAGATATCCCGGAGCAGAAACTGCCCCACCGGCTTATCGATGATGTCAGGCAGTATCGAACCAAGCAGAATCAGTCCATAGTCGATCGTGCTGGCGAGACAGCGAATGCCGGGGGAAGGACTGATTGATTCACGTGGTCCGCCGGCGCTTTTCCAGGCTTCGGTTTGTCCCTCCCGCCAAGCCCCCAGCCTCAAAATCGCACCCTGTGAAACCCAGACCAATCCGAGTGTGATTCCTGCATGGCCGAATAACAACATTTTGGCTTAGATTAACCTTTCATGCTTTGCAAGGATTTGCATCTTAGGTGGCTTGTCTGCGATCGGCACCGCAATCAAATTGTACCCCATCCCCACCAGAGTCTCGAGTATTACAGATAGAGCATCTATGTCATGGTTCAGGGGCGATACCAGGGTTATCGTTGCCGGCGGAGAGACATGCTCAATGATCTCCGTTAGCGCCCTTGTTACGGGATGATGCCTTGCCCCTACCCCTATCGCTACACATTCCACCTTAAGAATATCAGCAAGCCTCCGCGCGGGATCGGTGCCTACATCCTCAAGCTGACCTATAGCCCTCTTCAGCCTCTTTATCTCTGGCGGATCGAGGAACCTCTCCATGGGCTTAACCAACACCACTTTCTCTGCTAGCCTAAGCGCCCTTTTAACTGTTTCCCTGGGGTTTAATATTTTGGTCGTCGCCAGCACCTTCTCCTCGTCATAGGCAGCGAGCGCCGCCGGGACAGCCTCCCTAGCCATAGTCAAGGCCGAGGTTATGAGGTTATACACCACCATGTCAGCCTCCTCGGGGTCTTTTGCCGTAAGGTTGACAAGCAATATCCCCACCTGCCCCTGATCCTCGGCGTATTCCTTCACCACAAGCTCACGAAGCTTTATAGTATGCGTCCAGTCTATATCTTTGAGCCTATCGCCCGGCTGATACGCTCGGCTATCATGGTATTCCACACCCTTCCCCACCCTCCCAGCCGCTTGTGAGGGGAGGGTTACCGCTGTAGTTGCTGCCCCCGGTGTTGTCTGCTCCAGGTATTTCTTTGCCAGCCATCCGGCATACCTCGCCCGCGGGATAACGTATAGCTCCACATATCCAGGTTCCTGACCCACCCTGAGAAGACCATGAGGGTCAACCATCGAGGCCTGGATGGGGAGCTTCGACGGGCCTGAAAGCCGAGGGGTGATGACCAGACTCGCCCTCGCCTCCCCTCTGATGGTCAATACATTGGGGTTAAGCTGAGCCCAAGGGTAAGGGGTACATAGCGAGAGCCCGAGAGACATCCTAGTCCTGCTTCTTATATCTACCAATGTCTCAACCGTTTCCCCGGCGATGACCCTGACGCTCGTCTCCGATATTTCTAGGGGATCTCTGACGGTTGTAACGACGATATAGGCAATCAAGCTGAGGAGATAGCATGCGATGATTACGCCTGCGAGAGCCAGTGTCGCATTTTGGGCTACGATGGAGATGGCAAACATCGCTAGGAGTGCCCCAACGAGGGCCTTGGTCTTCGTGGTCGCCTTTATTCCTTTAGAGAAGCGTTGCGCCTCGCCTGTGGCTTTCTCCAAGAGAGTATTATCCAAGAAAGGCAAAGCGGGGGTGATGAGCAGTGCTGCTACGACCCCGCCAACGGTGGCCTCAAGGATAAGGGGGATGATGATGAGCGCCACCAGGCTCAGGCTCAAATTCACCCCCGCTCTGGGAGGCCGGCAGATGAAGTATAGCTCAAAGAGTAAAAGGGCTATAGCCAGCCAGGAATAGAACGGCGGTGAGAGCACCGCCGCCGCCACAAGGGCTGCTATTAGGTATATCCCTGAGATCATCCCCACCACACTTTGCATCAATTCACCTTGGGAACAGCTACCTCTTCGGCTACCCTGTCGATCACCATCTCCGGGGTTATATCCTCCATCTCCGCCTCTGGCCTCAGCCTTATCCGGTGCATCAGGGCAGGCTGGAGTAGCCTCTTGACATCGTCGGGGAGCACAAAGTCTCTCCCCTCAAGATATGCAAGTGCCCTCGACCCCTTGTAGAGGGCTATGCTGGCTCTCGGGCTTGGGCCCAAAAGCACATCCCGGTGATAGCGAAGCGCTCGCGCCAGGGAGACAATGTAGTCCCTCACCTTCTCCGAGACATGGATACTTCTGACCTCCCCTTGAAGCCTCAGTAGCTCATCAGGGGCTATTACCGCCTTTACATCTGGTCTCTCCAGGTAATCTATCCTACCGATGACCTCCCTCTCCTCCTCCTCACTGGGATAGGTACTTAAGGCCCGGAACATGAACCGGTCAACCTGAGCATCGGTCAAGGGGTATGTTCCCTCACCACCATAGGGAAGCTGGCTTGCAATGACCATAAACGGCCTCGGAAGTAGGTGGGTCTTGCCCTCAATGGTCACCTGACCCTCCTGCATCGCCTCCAAGAGCGCCGCCTGGGTGCGCGGGGTGGCGCGGTTGAGCTCATCGGCAAGGAGTATATTGGCAAATACAGGCCCCGGGACAAACCTCGATTCGCCCTCCAGGGTATAGAGGTAGAATCCAGTTACATCCGCCGGGAGCATATCAGGGGTGAACTGCACCCTCTTAAATTCCCCTCCTATCACCTGGGCAAAGGTTCTGGCAAGCGAAGTTTTGGCAGTGCCTACTGGTCCCTCTATTAGGATATGCCCACCGCAGAGGATGGCGACCATGAGTATCTCCTTTTCCCTCTCCTTGCTAATGACCACCCTTGAGACCTCGTCCCGAACTTTTTTGAGAGTGAGCGGCATGTCCTTTAACACTTCAGTCAAGACCGCCTCCTTCGTTCCCTCTATTTTTTCGCCAGACCGGCGCCAGCATCAATACGAGCATCGCAAGCGCTAGCCCAACAGTTCCCTGAGGGGTCTCAAGCGCAGAGCGGACTGCCCCAAGCGCATCCTTTGCCCCCTCCAGCGGTGATGGAGGAAGATGAGAGCCATCCACAATGACCTGTGGGCTTGTGCCTCCGGCAGCAAGGAAGTTCTCGACAAAAAGGCGGTTATCCTCCATCTCAAGCATCGAGTTGATAAGTATGCTCGGGTCGGATATGAGCACGATATAGCCATCTTCATAGCTCATCGAACAAGCCACGGCAAGAGGCCCCACTGGCTCCCCCTCATCCCACACCGAATTACCATTCTGATCAAGGAAGCTGAACCTGGATGACCAGGCGATAACATCATCCTCAGAGACACCGCTCAGGCTTGAGGCATGGTTCAAAAGAATGGCGTCGACCCCGCTTATTGGTGGCTCATGAGCGAATTGAGTTACCTTGGGGAGTGAGCCATTCCTATAATTAAATAGCGGGTCTAGGAGAGGGTCGTTAGTGAACCTGGGCTCAACCCCAAGGTAGTCCAGTATCTGGTTGCCATGGCCATAGTCATCGAGGATCACCAGGGTGCCGCCACTCTCAACATACCGCTTAAGACTTTCAAGCTCGGGATCGGCGAACGCACTATAGGCTATCACCACCAGCGCCGTCCCCTGGGGCGAGGTGGGAAGACTTTCTAGGGAGCTAATCGCGGATACCTCGAATTCGGCGACGAAATTGGAAAGCCCGTTCCATGAGGAGTTAGCGGGCCCGAAGTCGCGGTTTGAGGGATAAAACCAGATGACCACAGCCAGCAAAACGGCCACTACAAGAGCCAGCATTATCAAGAGCCTGGGTCTCACCTTTCAAGCTCCTCCTTTATCATGCGTGATAGCTCCTCCGCCCTCGCCACCTCCTCCACCCCCAGCATACGGGGAGAGTATAACGCCCTTTCAGCAAGGCTGGTGAGTTCCCCAAAGGCAGGGGCAACCCTTCCCAGCCTTGAGAAAGCCAGGCCAAGGAATTCTCTCAGAGTTGTGTGGGGCTTCATCGCCATCCCGGTCACGGCCTCAGCCGCCCTCAGTGCCTGTCCATAGGCCCCGAGGACTCCACCCACCCCTTCAAACCCTGCCACACCACTTGGTGGTATTGCTATCCCCAAGGGTTCCTCACTAGGGAGCGCCACCGCACCTATTGTGCCTCGCCTTCTATAGACCACGACACCGACCGAGAAAAACGCGGAGAGTATCAGAGTGAGGACGATCGGGTTTATGATGAAGGTGTCCATCTCTACTTCGGCCGGGGCAAACCAAGGCTCAGCAGGGTGAACCGCTACTATTAGCTCCCGAGGGCCGAAAGCGCCCATGTCCAGAGGAGGGCTCAGGGTCAGGCTGAACCCGCCGTCCGCCGAGGTCTCCGCCTCAGCCGAGACCTCCCCCAAAGTTGCCATCACCTTAGCCCCGCTAAAAGCCCCGAACTGATCCTCATCCCAAGAAACCCGACCATCAATGCGGATTGCGCTTGGAGAGATCGTAATGGTTGGTGCCGAGACCTGTAGCTCTGGCGATACCTTTACGATATTTAGCGCCCTGTCCATAGATGCCCCAGCATAGAGCCCATAGGGCTTAACAAGGATAGTAAGGGTGTGGGTGCCCGGCTGGGTGCTGGGTGGCACGGTGATGGTCAACTCGAACTGAGCGGCTACATCCTCCTCAACAATAGAGACGCCGTCCAGAAGCACCTCAACCCCCCTCGCCTCAGTAGGCAGACCGCTTGAGGTAATGCTGCCATTAATGGTTAGCTCAAGCCCGGGATATGCCTCGATGGGGGCAGTGAAATCAAGTCCGGTCTGGTAGAACATCACCTCAAGCTGCACCAACAGGCTCTGGCAGGCAAGATAAAGACCCTTGTCTTCTCCGGTTGGGATGTACCACGCCTGGAGAATCATATCCCGAACATACCTGAACGGTATCTCCACCTCCGCTTGATAGAAGCCATCTCCCTCCGAAAAGGCGGTGGCGAGCACCACCCCATCTAGAAGGACCGTTACCTCCCGCCCTGGAAAAGCAACGCCACCGGAGGTGAGTTCGCCCCAAACGGTGATAGTCTGCCCGACAGGCACCTCAAAACATTCCGTCTCCAGGGTTAACCCGGTTGGCACCAGTCGCTCCTCCTGAGCACTTGCCTCAGCCTGGAGAACCCCTAAGAGCTTGGCATACTCCGCTTTCAGATCATCCAGCCTGTGGATCATCCCCCAGAGCCTCTCGTAGGCCTCCTCCACCCTGCCCTCAAGTGCCGGGGCGATGAAGGGCCCCAGACGCTCAAGCAATGCCTCAGTGGCATCCTCAGCCTCCCACACCAGCCCCCCTACCCCGTCTATCAAGGTCTCCGCTCGAGCAAGGCTTACCTCGGCCTCACCCAGCCGATTGTCCTCCAGAAGGGAGCGGGCCTCATCGAGTTCCTCCTCAAGGCTGCTCAAGGTAGCACCCAATTCGGCGACGAGCCCGTTATAGCTACGGGTGATCATAACCAGCTCCCTGGGTATATGCGCATATCCGAGCTGTTCGAGCAGGCTGGCAGCCCCCTGGTAGTCTCCTGAATGCACAAACCCCAGGGCATCGGTGCAGAAGATAAGGTAGGCAGGGACATAGATAGAGATTTCGGCAGTCGCCGGGTCCTCATGGGGGGTGTGGAGGGGCCTTGCCATAGTAATGCTGGTGGGGAAAAGCAGAACAGCCATCAATGTCAGCAGAATAAGCTTTCTTCTCATAGGATACTTATGCCGAGGATTATCTCCAGGATCTTGTCAAGCACAACAAGCCCAAGCCCGGCAAAAAGGCCATACCAGATAAGGTTTAACCCCCTACGCGCTCTGGGGTTGAGATAGCCAAAGAGGAGGGTAAGAGCAAGACCCTCCACAAGGTAAAGGGAGAGATAGAGGTCAAAGCGCCCCTCCCCAGCGGCGGCAAGGATAACCGTGGTCAATAGCAGCAGGACTGCCAGGGAGATGACATATCTGTTATAGGCCCTCACCCAGCACCTCCAGCTCGATAACGCTCCTTCCCCCTCCGCTTTGCTCGCCGGCTATGATCACCGGCCTTCCCATCGCCTCAGTGGCTATTGAGGCTGCGATGGAGGCCAGGGGGCTCCCCAGACACCGGTGGAGCCTGGTATTTCTATGCTCCACACGGGGGGCAGACACCTGGACGGTGACTTTCCTATCATGGGCGAAGACGCTCACCGAGCCTGCGGCATCGATGGCGCCGACGAGGAGCGAGGTGAGAGCAGCCTCGATGGCACCGGGGGTCGGGCCTGGCTTTGACTCAAGCATCCCCACCGCCATCGAACCCGGGGTGAATAAGAGTAACCCCATATCGTCGGCAGCCGCCCCATATCTTACTATCAGCCTTCGGGGAAGGGCGAGGGTGGGCACTTTGGGTGAAGTATCGCTGAAGTTTAGGGGTATCAAGGCCTGAGGCTTTCCCCCGGTGAGGGAAGAGGGGAGGTAGACCGCCCTTGAACGGAGACCAAGCTCCTCCAGCATCACGGCGATATTCTCCAGGCCAGCCTCCATCAGGATAAGGCTCACCCCGGGCGGGATCATGGGATAGGCCCTCTCTAGGGCAAGACAGACCGCACCCAGTATCACAAGGGAGAGACCAAGGGCGACTAAAGGGACAGAGCGAAGAAGGAAGTAGGATACTGGAACAAGTCCCACCCCCGCCAGAAGAAGTCCCAGCCCAAGCAGACGGTACCGATTCCCGGTCAAAGTGATCGGTCTCCTCTTTGTCGCACCAATGATAAATTGAATTCCCCCGATAAACAAGACTAACAGATGACCCAAATGGCTCACTAAAAGAGGCCACAGTGCGCATTGACAGCTTGTTCCAGTCAGTGTTAGCATTTGCCCAACTTAAGCAGGTGGTGCAGTAGGCATGATGAATTACGACGCTGTCGTTGTCGGCGCTGGGCCTACAGGGTCGGCTACAGCTCGGGATATCGCCCGAGCTGGCTTTAAGGTTCTCCTCCTGGAAGAGCACAGAAGGGTCGGGGTGCCAACCTTCTGCTCGGGGCTGGTAACCCCCAGAACCCTGGAATTAGCATGCATCTCCAATCAAGTGGCTATTAATTCCATTAAAGGGGCGCTAGTCCATTCTGCTTTGGGAAGGAAGCTCGTGCTGGGCGGGGACGGGGTGCACGCTGTGGTCATAGATCGAGCCACCTTTGACCAGCAGCTTGCGGGTCAGGCGCAAGAAGCGGGCACTGACCTACTCCTTGAAAGCAAGCTAGTCTATATCGAGCGTCAACACCAGGGGCTAGCCCTCGGAATCGCTCGCAATGGCAGCT
>Ga0136652_1000303_pt1 | contig 24878 bp, 23 predicted proteins | sample ConPoolayeEmetaG_FD_94864 | JGI IMG/M metagenome (GOLD analysis project Ga0136652, IMG submission 94864) | Hot spring microbial mat communities from California, USA to study Microbial Dark Matter (Phase II) - Cone Pool mat layer E metaG... ...
AATTTATTATCACCAATCTCAACACCATGACCAATTGAAGAGCAACCAGCCATTTTCATTTTTTGAAGCAAATTCCGATCTACTAAATTCACTCTTGCGCTACAAGGCCAGGTTAAGTCAATTTTTTCTGAATTAATAAGTCGCATAATTTTTCCGTATTTACTCGATTCATAGTAAAGACATCATCATAAATATAATTTCTTTAATCCCATATTTTTTATTCAAAATTCCATTTCTTTAACAGTTTTTTCAGCAGACTATGACCTATATTGTCGACCAAAAATATTCTGTGAACAGAAGATACAGTTAAAAGGACAACCTCTGGAGGTGATCATATTAGTAGTTGGAAGGCGGGTGAAAATGCGATGAGCAGGTCGATAAAGTTTCATGTCCACTAAATCTCTTGCTGGAAAAGGGATCTGGTCTAAGTCAACATTTTTTAACTTAAAAGGAGTTTGTATAAATTTACCATTTTTTAAAAGCGATATTATTTACTTTAGCTAAATTTTGCCCATTTTTTAAAGACTTAATCAAATCAGTAAAAGTAATTTCACCTTCCCCAATAACAACAATGTCAATATTTAAAATTTCTGAACATTCTTTAGGGGAAATTGAAGCATGAGGACCGCCCCCAATAATAAGAGTTTTGGGCAAGCTATTTCTTATTCTTTTCACAGTTTCTAAAACAGATGAAAAAGTTGTGGTATAAATAGTAAGACCAAGAATATCCGGTTTTAACTTACTGATTTTTCTTTCAAAATTTTTAAAATTCATTTTATAAGGTGGAGCATCAAAAATTTTAACTTTTATATCAGGGAGTTAATTTTTTAGAAAAGAAGCAAGATAAAGTAATCCCAAGGGAGGTAAAACCGCACCTGTTTTACTGTAGGGACTATCTTCTGATAGGGAAAAAGGTGGATTAACTAATAAAATTTTCATTTTAGCATCCTTTTGAATTTATCAAATTTAAAAAGTATATTGATTCCCGTAATTATTTCCCGAAAGGAAAGATTTCTGAAATTAGTAAGAAGCCAGCGGGGACGTAAATACATTCTTCGATAAGCTTTATGAATTAGTCTAATGAGTTCTTTTTTGGGTAAAGCTCGTGTTTCAACCAAAGGAATGGGATTATTAAGAGAAAAAAAATAGTTATCCCAATTTTTTGCTTCCTTGGTTAAGTAACCATATTTTTCACATAATTTTCTTACGGCAGTTCCTGGGAAAGGGACAAGATTAACGATAGCCATACTATCTAAGGGAAGACTAAAAAAGAAATTTAACGATTTTTCTATGTCTTTAACTGTTTCGTTGGGATAACCAATAATACAATTTGAGCCAACAAGAAAACCCATAGATTTTGCCAGGAAGATATTTTTTCTAGCTTTATCGAGGTCTAAATTTTTTTTCATTTTTTGGAGGGTTTTAGGAGAACCAGATTCTATCCCAAAAGATATTGAATAAACTCCTGCTTGTTTCATGGCTTTTAAGATTTCTTTATCAACTAAATCGGCACGAACTCCGTTAGCAAACTTTAAATAAATAGAAGGCTTGAGAGCGGCAATTCTTGCCAGCAATTCCAGAGCTCTCTCTCTTTGAACAGTGAAGTTATCATCCTCAAAATAGATTTCATCAACTCCATACCTTTTAACTAAAAATTTTATTTCAGATATTACCGACTCGATACTGCGACTACGAATTTGATTTCCCATTGTTCGACAACAAAAAGTACAACTAAAGGGACAGCCTCGCGTGGACATTATGGGCAAAATTCTTTTTCCTCTTTTAAACAAACCGTGAGTTTGGGTACTATGAAAATAGGCGTCAAGATTCATTAAATGAAATGCTGGCCATGGTAGGTTTTCTAAATCTTTTGAAGAAAGATAGGGACCTCTTTTGTTAATCATAATTGAGTTATCGATTTTAAAAGCTAAGCCTTTAATTTTTTTTAACATTTTTACTGAATCTTCTTTATTCTTTACCAATTCGCAAAATTGTAAAAAGGTTTTTTCACTTTCTCCAATAAAAACATAATCTACCCACTTTTTACTAATGACTTCTTTGGGGAGAATTGAGGCGTGAGCACCGCCAAAAACAATAAGAACGTTTGGGAATATTTTTTTGATTTTTTTTGCCGCCTTTAATCCAGTCAAATAACTAAAGGTAACCGTACTTATACCCACAATATCTGGTGTAAAAGTTAAAAGTTTGTCCAAAGCATATTTATCAATTCTGTTATCAAAAACTTTTACTTTAAAGCCATGTTGCTCTAAAACTGCTGCTAAATATAAAGGCCCCAAACAAGGAGTAGTGTTTCTATCAGAAAAGGAGGGAGATGGTATATAGAAAGCAATTTTCACTAATTTTATAACTTGTTTTATCGGTGAGGCAATTGTAATAAGATATTATAGACTTTGCAAGTATTTTTATTAGGTAAGAAGGACAGAGTTGTATTAATAATTATGTAATAGGAAACTCTGTTTAAATTTTGGTTTTTAAATTTGTGCTTGAGTTGATGTTGTAATATTCTTACTTCACTCTGAATTGATTTTTTATGATAGTAGATTAGGATTTAGTGAATTATTTTTAATAATTTTTCTCAAACTTCAAGCTAGCTTAGATTATCCAAGACAACCTTAAGATGGGAATAAAAGGATTTCTGTCTTGTTGGCTAAGCACGACTCATGAGTTACTTTGAAAACTATATAAAAAGAGGCGATTTTGGAATGAAGTCCCAGATTGGTTCTTAAAAAGTGAGCACTGGCATATTATTTAAGTTAATAAGAAGAGGGTGAGAATAAAAATTAATTGAAAATTTTTTTAAAATCTTCCAAAAGCTCATTGCTAACAGGCTTATTTTATGATAACTTTGTTTTGATGAAACCGGAAATTTCCATTGTTGTGACCTGCTTTAACGAGGAAAAGAATCTGCCAATTTTGGTTGAAGAAATTAGAAAAGTGATGAAAACTTTAAAAAGTGCCTATGAAATTATCGTGATTGATGACGGATCTTGTGATAACAGTTTTGTCACCCTTTTAAAAATAAAAAAAAGTCTTTCTTTATTAAAAGTAATTAAGCTTCGACGTAATTTTGGGCAATCGGCAGCAACTCTTGCCGGTTTTAAAGAAGCGAAGGGGAAAATAATTGTCGCTTTGGATGGTGATCTTCAAAATGATCCGGTCGATATACCCCGTTTAATAAAAAAAATAAAGGAGGGTTACGATGTCGTTAGCGGCTGGCGTTATCAACGTCAAGTATCTTTTCCCTATTTTTTGATTTTGAAAATTGGTGGGTTTTTAAGGAAGTGGTTGATTGGTTTTCAGTTTCATGATGCCGCCTCGACACCTAATGCCTATAGGCGAGAAACCTTGCAAGAATTAGAGCTTTATGGAGAAATGCACCGCTTTTTGGTACCAATTTTGGCTTGGCAGGGATGGAGAATTACTGAAATAAAGGTTAATCACCGGCCCCGGCAATATGGTTACTCAAAATATAATCTTTTTAAATCTCTAAGAGGTTTTTTAGATCTTCTCTTAGTCAGATTTTGGCAGAGCTACTCTTCAAGGCCAATCCATATTTTTGGGACCTTGGGTTTAATTTTTTCTTTGATGGGTTTAATTATCGGTCTAGAAGAATCAGCAAGAAAACTTGTTTTTGGTTTATCTATTTATAATCGTACTTTACCGCTTTTAGCCGTTTTTTTAATGATTCTAGGAGTCCAATTTATTGCCTTGGGAATTCTCGCAGATATTATGGTAAGGATTTACTATAAAAATAAAAACACTTTTTGTATAGAGAAGATCATTTAAAATGCTTTCGGTGGTTATTCCTCTATTTAATGCCCAAAAGACTATTGGTTTGGTTTTAAAGGCCTTAGTTTCTCAAAAAATCAAGGAAGCTTTTGAAATAATCATTGTAGACGATGGCTCAAAGGATAGTTCAAAAGAAAAAGTTGAAAACTTAAGATTAAAATTAAAAATTAAAAATTTAAAATTGTTTAGTCAAAAACATCAGGGTCCGGCAGCCGCTAGAAATTTTGGCGTAAATAAGGCTAAAGGAGATATTATTGTTTTTTTGGATGCTGATGTTATTTTGGAAGATTCAGCTTTAAAACAGATTGTTTATGATTTTAGGACAAAGAAAAATTTAGTAGCCTTAAATGGCGTTTATTCTTTAGAACCAGCAATTCCTTCATTTTTTAGTTGGTATTTCTCGCTTTTTAAATATTATCAGTGGGTCTGTCGGAAAACTAAAGCCTATACGGGCTTCTCAACAAGATTGGCTGCCATTAAAAAAAATGTTTTCTTAAAGGTTGGCGGCTTTAACAAAGTTTACCGAGATGCTTTGGTGGAAGATTATGACTTTGGTCATCGTTTGGGAAAAAATTATAAAGTTATTGTTGATCCCAAAGTAAAAGGGAAACACTTTCATCCTAATTTTAGTCAATGTTTTTGTAATTATTATAAACGAGCTTATTTATGGTTGAAATTATTTGGTCAAAGAAAGAAATTTGATAATATTACCACCACTTTTTCAACAGGTTTGGCTAGCGTTTTTGGGTTTTTAACTTTAATTTTTTTACCTTTAACCATTTTTTATAAATTCTCAATCTTTTTACTTATTCCTTTTTCCTTTTCCTTTATGATTTTTTTAGGATTTTACTGGCGTTTTTACCTTTTTGTTTTTAGAGAAAAAGGTGTACTTTGGTTGTTTGCCGCAGTGATTATCACTCTGGTTTTGACAATTCCTTTAGGTTTGGCTTTCTTTAAGTTTTTATTGGTAGATAAGTTGGCTTTCAAAATAAGGAAAGCTGTGATATAAACTAAAGGGTATGAAAATTTTATTGATGGTGCCGGCAGTAAATATGACTAAGCGTTACGGTCGCTTTGCGCCAGCGACCGGCAGTACGCCGATTTTAGGTTTGGGATATATTGCCGCTGTTTTAGAAAGAGAAGGTTATGAAGTGCAAATTATTGATGGTTTAGTAGAATCTTTTACCTTAAGAGAGTTAATGACAAGAATTAAAAAATTTCATCCAGCGGTTTTTGGTATCAGTACCACCTCGTTAACTTATTTATTTATTGAAGATTTAGCTAGAGAAGTAAAAAAAAGATTCCCTAAAATAAAAATCATCATTGGTGGTCCTCATGTTTCTTCAATGCCGTTGCCAACAATGAAGAGTAAGGTTTTTGATATTGGAGTGATTGGGGAAGGCGAAAGGACTATTGCTGAAGTTGCGCGTTGTTTACAAAAGGGGAAATCATTAGCTGGAGTAAAAGGGATTTTTTATTTAACTGATTCAGGAATGATTAAACAAAATCCACCCAGGGAATTGATTGAAAATTTAGACGAAATACCTTTTCCTGCCAGACATCTTTTTCCACCACTTTCTTCTTATAAGCCCTCAATTTTTTATTATAAACGATTACCGATGACTACCCAAATGACTTCTAGAGGTTGTCCTTATGGTTGTATTTTTTGTGGCAAACCAGTGTTTGGTCGAACTTACCGGGCTCATTCACCAAAGTATGTGGTTGATGAAATGGAATTACTGCAAAATCAATATGGGGTAAAAGAAATTATGTTTTATGATGATATTTTTACCGTTGATAAAAAAAGAGTTTTGGCAATTTGCCAAGAAATTTTAAAAAGAAAATTAAAACTGATATGGAGTATTGGCGCCAGGGTGGATACAGTTGATAAAGAAATGCTTGAAGCCATGGCCCAAGCCGGCTGCTGGAATATTGGTTTTGGGATTGAGACTGGTAATCCTAGGGTAATGAAATTTATCAACAAGGGAATAGATCTTAAAAAAGTAAAAAAGGCAGTGGTTTTGGCAACCAAGGCGGGTATTCAAGTGCGAGGTTTATTTATGCTTGCTCATCCAACAGAAACTCTTAAAACAATGGAAGATACCATTAATTTAGCCAAGAGTTTACCTTTTTATTCTGTAAACTTTAGCATTACCCATCCGATTGTGAATACTAAACTTTATGAAATTGCTCCTCAATATGGTGATTTCGATAAAAGCCGTTATTTTGAATCTTTTTCCGGACATCCTAAAAATCCGGTTTTTGTGCCTCACGGTTTAACCAAAAAGCAAATCCTTGAGGCGCAAAGACGAGCTTATCTTGAATTTTATTTACATCCCAAAAGGATTTGGTTATTACTGAGGAGTATCGACTCGTGGTCTGATATCAAAAAATATTGGCAGGGTTTGAAGGTAATAATTAATTTATTATTTTCATTTATTACCGGTAATAAAGTGGAAGAAGAGAAAAATCAAATTACGAGACTGAAGAGTTAAAGAAATGGGAACTCATCAAGAAGAAATTAAATTTTATCGACAATTTGCTAAAAGATATGATGAGTGTGAAACTTCAGCGGCCGCAAAATTATATTATGAATATTGGGATAAATTATTACTTGCTAAACTGCCTAAAAATTCTTCCTTAAGGATTTTAGATTTAGGTTGTGGCACGGGCGGTTTTTTAAATAAACTTAAAAAAAAATATAAAAAAGCAGTGGGTTTGGATATTTCTTCGGTAATGTTAGCGATTGCCAAAAAAAAATACCCAAAGCTTGCCGACAATTTAATTAGGGGAACAGCAGAAAATTTACCTTTTCCTGAAAATTCTTTTGATGTCGTTTTTATAAGAGTTGCTTTGCATCACTTTCAAGATCCAAAAAAAAGTTTAAAAGAAATTCAAAGAGTCTTAACCGATAAAGGTCAACTTATTTTTTTAGAACCCTGCAGTGATTTTTTTATTTTAAAATTCAAAGCAAAAAAATTTTTAAAGCATCATTATTCTTTTACGAAAAAAGAAATAGAAAATTTGCTTCTTTGTGCCAATTTTAAAATAAAAACTTGTCAACGTTTGGCTTTTTTGGCTTATCCTTTGTGTGCCCGACCAGATATTTTTCCTTTGTTTAATTTTTTTCCGGCCTTAAAATATCTAGTTGGTTTCTTAATAAAAGTAGATGAGTTTATCGTTAAGTATCTTTTTTTCAACAGGATCAGTTTACTAATTATTTTTTATGCTCAAAAAAAATGATTTCATTATTTTGCTTCTTTGGGTGACTTTTTTAAAGGGTTTGCTTTGGTCATTTTTTATTCCCCTCTGGCATTTTCCAGACGAACAGGCTCATTTTGCTCATGTTGCTTATTTAGCTGAAGGAGGAAAACCACCTATTGGCCGAGGCTTTGATTTATCAGAAGAGATTTTAATTTCTGAGAAGATTCTTGGTACCAAACGGGATGGTTGGGGTAATAACAAATTTACTTATAATCCAAAATTTAATATTGATTATTCAGACAATCTTAAAGGTTTAAGAGAAGACGAGATTAATAATCTTCCTAAAGAGACGCGAAAGAATTTTGTAAAAACCGAGGCTGCTACCTATAATGATTTTTTTTATCAAATTTCTGCTTTAGTTTATAAAGTTTTTTATGAAAAAAATTTATTCGTAAGAGTTTTTGTTTTAAGAGTTTTTTGGCTGATTTGCATGATGGGTATTGTGAGTTTAGCTTTTTTAATTAGCAAACAACTTTTTCCGGGAAATTTTGGTTTGCAAGTAAGCATTCCGATTTTAGTCAGCTTCCAACCGATGTTTACTTTCGTTTCCTCAGGTGTCACCATTGACAATCTTTTAAATCTTTTATTCACTTTAGGTATATATAATGCTGTTGTTTTATTGCTGAAGCCAAATTTATTTAATTTAATAATCTTGCTTATTTTTAGTTATTCTGCCTTACTTACCAAAAATAATTCTTTTATTCTTTTAATTATCGTTTTGCCATCAATTATTTATTTTTTGTTTAAAAAAAGAAAGCTGCTTTTTATAAATCTTGCGACTTTATTGGCGGTTAGTTTGCTTAGTTATTTTTTAATTCCCCATTTTAGAAATTTGATTAATATTTTTTTAACTTCACAGACTGTTCCCTTCTTTGATTTTGGTTTTTCGGAAAATTCAAAAAATTATTCGTTGGGACAACATTTCCTTTGGACATTGAAACATACCATTTATGAGGTTATTCCGTGGTATTGGGGAGTTTTTAGATGGCTTTCTTTAAGCTTGCCAATTTGGCTTATTAGGATATTTAACAGATTGCTTCTTATCTCTGCTTTAGGTTTGATTTTTAAAATCATCTTGTTACTAAAAAGAAAACTAACTAAAAATGATTGGTTATTTTTCTTTATGATTTATATTAACGTTTTCTATTTTTTAATTCTTTGCCTTTGGGATTGGTTTTTTTATCGACAAAATAATTATTCTTTTGGGATTCAGGGAAGGTATTATTTTCCGGTAATTGTCAGCCATATGCTTCTGTTGGCGGTAGGTTTTGAAAGCTTTATACAACTAGTGGCGAGAATGGTAAAAAAATTAGGCTTGAAGAGGATAAAAACGGAAAAATGGCAGAAAAGCTTTTTAATTTTTTTAGCCTTTTGGTTCATAGGGGTTAACTGTTTTGTTTTCTTTCTTTTAGTTACTTCTTATTATGATAGTCATAGTTTTCAGAAGTTCATCCTTCAAGCCAGTCAGTATAAACCTTGGTTTGCTAAGGGCTACTGGCTTGTGGCATTATTGGTTGGCTATGTTTTAAGCCTTTCTTTTTTAATTTTTAATCTTTTTAATTTCCTGATTAAGAAAGAAAATGAGTAGCAAAATAATTTTAGGTTTTTTGTTTTTTTTTATCTTAGGCAAAAGTTTGTTGTGGTTATTTATGGTTCCAATTTTTCAATCTCCTGATGAGGCTAGCCATTTTGCTTATGTTCAAAGACTGGCAGAAGGAGGGAAGTTTAATCCACGGCGAACGAATATTACCTCAAAAGAAATTATCCAAGTGGCAGAAATTGTTGGTTTTAATTGGGCAAGAAATCATCCTTACTGGTTGGGTTACCAGCCCTTTTGGCAAGAAAAAATTCAAAAAATTGAACCAGAGGCCAAAAAAGACTTTGATCAAAAATATCTTCAACCGGTTGGCCAACGAGCTAAAAAAAATCCGCCGCTTTATTATTATCTGGCAACACTTTTTTATTATCTTTTTTACTCATCTAATTTTTTATACCGCTTTTTTAGCGTCCGCTTTTTTTCCTTAATTATTTCCTTAATTACTCTTTTTTTAATTTATCAGATAGGAGTTTTAATTTTTCAGAAGAGACTTGAAGTAATTACTTTAATTATTTTGGTAGCTTATCAACCAATGTTTAGTTATTTAGGGGTAAGTGTTAATAGTGAAGTTTTGGCAATTTTATTGGTAACCTTGTTTATTTTTTTTGGCTTGAAAGCTCTTAAGGAAGGGAAAAAAAATAATATAGTTTTAGCTCTTTTAACAGTTTTTATTGGTATTTTGGTTAAACCCATCATCGTGATTTTATTTTTAGTTTTTCCCTTAATTTTAAAAAAGCGACTAACTAAAGGTTTTCTCTTTTCTTTAATTGTGATCCTGACGATTTTTCTAGCCGGTTCTTTTTTAATCAACCTGAGCGTTAAGGATAAAACTTTTGATTTATGGCGCTATCAAATTGCCTTTGCTGATTATCAAGCTTCTTTGGTTTTTTTAATTAAGGTTTTAAATAAAGAAATAATTTCTAAACTAATTAATTACTTTATAAATAATAAAGAAACTTACTTAACGAATATTTTTCCGGGATATTGGGGAGTTTTTGGCTGGCTAGAGGCAGCCATGCCCATTACTGTTTATAGAATTTTAAAAGTGATTTGTGGCTTTTCCTTTTTGGGAATAATCAAATGGTTCTGGCAGGAGAAGCAAAAATTCCGCCTGGTATTTTTCTTATTAATGACAGTTTTGTTTTACCTTTTAGCCATCATTTTTAATGATTTTAAAACTTATGTTGAGGAGGGAGAAGCGTTTGGCATTCAAGGACGCTATTTTTTACCCACAATTTCAGCCCAAATGATCCTTTTAATTTTAGGTTTAAAAACACTGGTGCCTAAAAAATTTCATAATTTATTGTCAATTTTTCTGGTTGGGGGCAGTTTTGGTTTAAACCTCATGGGTTTTTTGACGATGTATCGTTATTTTTATGGTTAGTTTTAAAAAATACTTTTTAATCATTTTTATAATTTTTATATTAGTTATACCTCTAAAAGCTCTCTTGGGACCGCAATTTTACACCTCCCATGATGGTCAATCACATTTAGCTAGACTTTATCAGCTGGATAAAGTTATTAGAGATGGACAGTTGCCGCCGCGTTGGGCGGGTCAATTTGCAGGAGAGCGAGGATACCCTGTTTTTATTTTTGCCTATCCCTTACCCTACTGGTTGGCTGAAGTTTTTTACCTTTCGGGTTTTAATTTGGCTGAATCAATAAAATTAGTTTTTGCTCTTTTTTATATTCTTTCCGGATTGGCAATGTATTGGTTGGTTAAGGAGCTTTTTAAAAATCAATGGGCAGGTTTTTTGGCAGCAGTTTTGTATACTTGGGCGCCTTACCGTTTTGTGAAGATTTTTGTAACCGCTTCATTGGGCGAGTCGATGGCTTTTACCTTTATACCATTAATTCTTTTAGCCATTTATAAATTTTCTTTACTTGGTTTTGCTCTTTCTTTAACTGCTTTAATTTTAACGCACCTCATTAGTTTAATTATGTTTTTGCCGCTGATGGGAAGTTTTATTTTTTGGATTTTGAGAGTACTTAAGAGAGATAAGAAGATAAGGATGGCAAAAAGATTATGGTTGGGGATTTTACTTGGCTTAGGTTTGTCTGCTTTTTACCTACTACCAGCAGTTTGGGAAAAAAGATATACGCGCTATGCTGAAGTTTTAGCTCAAAATTATTTTCAACAATTTGTTGAGCCGTTAAAACTTTTATATTCTAAATGGGGTTATGGTGTACCTAAAATTACGCCTGATGGTCTTTCTTTACAGCTTGGAGCAGCTCAATGGTTAGTAATTTTAAGTACCTTAACTTTAGTTTTTTTGACTTTTAAAAAATTAAAAAAACAAAAAAAGTTTTTTTATTTAAGCTTGTTGGTGCTTTTCAATTTTTGGCTCTCGGTTTTTCTTATGTTGGCAATCTCCAAGCCACTTTGGGATTTATTACCACCTTTACAGACCGTTGATACGCCATGGCGCTTTTTAGGGGTTTTGGTGTTTACGAGTGCCTTTCTAGGAGGGTGGTTTATTCGTGAATTAAAGTCTAAAACTTTAATGATTTTTATGTTCCTATTTTTGTTATTTTTAGCCTTTTATGGTAATCGTCATCATTTACGAATCAATGCACCAATAAACTATGACGAGAAATATTTTGCTCACTATTATTGGGTAGGAAGCGGTTGGGATGAATACCGACCAAAGTGGCTTAAAGATACTTATCATAAGCCTCCAAAAAAGTTAGTGGAAATTATTAATGGTAGCTGTAAGGTTAGCCAAGAAACAAAAAAAAGTAACTTTATTGCTTTCAATCTTTTTTGCGAAGGGCCAGCAGAAGTTTTGGTTAATGGGGCTTATTATCCTGGTTGGCGATTATGGGTAGGTGAAAAGGAATTTACTTCACAAATGATTGCCAATTTAGAAGAGTCTTCGGGCTTGATTTTGTTTAAAGTCCAGAAGGGAAATCATCAAATTAAATTAAAATTTGGGGAGACTCTCTTAAGATTAACTGCCGATGGCATCTCTCTTTTCAGCCTCTTGGTTTTAATATTTCTTTTTTTAAAAAGACAGGTTGATAGTTATAAAGCCAACCTTGGTGCGTCCAGAAGAAATTATTTTCTATAAAAGGAAATAATTTTATAAACTGCTTTAATGACATCGTTAAGATCTTGAGGTGTCATATGAGGATAAAATGGTAAAGAAACAAGCCGATCAGCTACAAATTCAGCTTTGGGAAACATTGCTCTTTTAAAACCAAAAGTTTTTCGATAGAACTGATGAAGGTGAAGAGCAGTGAAATGGATACCAACACCAATATTTTCTTTTTGCAAAGCTTCAATAAATTGATTACGATTAATTTTTAATTTTTGAATATTTAATAAGATAGCAAAAATGTGCATCGCGTGAGTGGTATTCTCTTCGATAGGCGCAGGTAAGCTAATTTCTGGTAAATCTTTAAAAGCTTTTAGATAGATTTGCCAATATTTTTTCCGAATCTTTAAGTTGTTTTTTAGACGTTTTAATTGAGGCAGACCAAGGGAGGCCTGAAGATCAGTCATATTGTACTTATAACCAGCGTAGAGAGCTTCATAAGGTTTGAAACCAGCGACAGAATAACGTTTCCAAGCGTCAGCTGAGATTCCGTGAAGGCTTTTAATTTTGGCTTCTTGGAACCACTTTTTCCTTTGAGTTACGAGCATACCACCTTCAGCCGTGGTTAAATTTTTGGTAACATAAAAAGAAAAGGCAGAAAAATCGCCAAAAGTGCCAATTTTTTTGCCATGATACCAAGCTTCCAGAGCGTGGGCAGCATCTTCAATCACAAAAAGATTGTTTTTTTTGGCGATAGCCATGATTTTATCCATCTGGCAGGGTCGGCCGTGAAGATGGACAACAATCAAGGCCTTAGTTTTTTTGGTTACTTTTTTTTTAATTTCCGAAGGATCAATGTTCCAATCATTGATATTAATATCAGCAAATACAGGTTTAGCACCGCGGTGAATAATAACGTTTGCGGTAGCTACAAAGGTTAATGGCGTAGTAATTACCTCATCGTTAGCTTTAATCCCTAAAACGTCAAGAGCAAGTTCCAGAGCCGCGGTGCAGGAACTAAGTCCAAGAGCATAACGCACCCCTAGAAATTTGGCAAAAGATTTTTGAAAAGTTTCCGTTTTTGGTCCGGTACCCCACCAGCCAGAACGGAGAGTTTCTGAAATTTCCCTGATTTCTTCTTTAAAAAAACGTGGTTGACCAAAAATTAAAAACTTTTTTCGAACTGGTTTGCCTCCTTCAATTGCCGGCAAATTAGAAAAGTGAGGCATTTGTTATATTATATAATAAGCGAGGAAAGTTTATGGATAAGTATGATTTATCGCTGATTTTACCATGTTTCAATGAGGCAGAAATTTTTATTGATTCAATTAACCGAATTATCAGGGTTTTGGACGAAACTCACTATACCTGGGAGATTATTTTTGTTGATGATAAATCAAAAGATAAAACTCCTCAGCTTATAAAAAGGTTTTTAAAGAAAAATCCGCGAAATCACTTCAAGGCTTATTTTCATCAAGTAAATCAAGGAAGAGGACAAACTGTAAAAGATGGTTTTTTAAAAGCAGAAGGAAAAATCGTGGGTTTTATAGATATTGACTTAGAAATTGGTGAGTGGTATCTCCCAAAGTTTATTGGAGAGGTTGAGAGGGGAGCCGATGCGGCTATTGCTTTAAGGATCTATGATTTTAACTTAAAAGCCCTTCATCGTTGGTTTGCCAGCAAGGGTTATATGTGGTTAAGAAAGTTAATTTTGGATTTACCTTACGAGGATACCGAAGCGGGCTATAAATTTTTTAAGCGAGAGAAAATCCGGCCACTTTTAGAAAAATGTCAGTTTAAGGGTTGGTTTTGGGATACAGAGATAATGTCGTTAAGCCATCGACATAAACTTAAAGTAGTTCAGATACCGGTAGCCTTTAAGCGTCGTTTTGATAAAACTTCCACCGTGAATTTTTTGCCAGATACAATAGCTTATTTTAAAGATTTATTAAGTTTTAAATTTAAAAATAAATGTTAAAAATTATCAAAGAAGTAGGTTTAAGAAGAATTTTTAAATATTTCATTTTTTCTCTTTGGCAGTTAATTTTTGACCTTTTACTTTTTTCGCCATTAAGAATTTGGTGGTTGAGATTTGGGGGGGCCACTATTGGCAAAAATTGCTTTATTGACAAGATTGATTTTATTAATTTAGGGCGTACAGGTTTAAGCGGTTTAAAAATTGGCGATGAATGCTTTTTGGGAAGAGGAGTCGTCTTGGATTTAGCCGGTGAAATCCTGATTGAAAAACAAGTAGTTATTGCGCTAAGAACCATTATTCTTACTCATTTTTCTGCGGGTTTTTCTGATCATCCTCTTCTTACAAGATATAAGAAATTTGTGAAAAAAGTAATTTTAAAAAAGGCCTGTTTTATTGGTGCCGGGAGTATTATTTTGCCGGGAGTTAAGTTGGGAGAAGAAAGTTTGGTAGCCGCTGGAGCTGTAGTAACCAAAAGTATTCCCAGTAAAAGTCTAGTTGCAGGTGTGCCGGCAAAAATTAAAAATAAATGAAGAAATTTTCAAAACTTCTTTTTTTGATTTTAATTTTTGGTTTTTGGTTAAGAATTCATCGTTTATCAGAACTTTTTTATTTTAATATGGATGAAGCCTTGTTAGCCTTTCGGGGATGGGGTTTGTGGACGCTGAAAAGATTTTTTATTATCGGTGGGATTAGTCCTTTAGGGTTCCATCTACCTCCATATTTTTATTGGTTTTCTGCCCTCTTTTTACCGATTTTAGATTTTAGTCCTCTTATTTGGGGTTATCTTGCTAGTTTTTTGGCTCTTTTAACTATTTTGGCATTATTTTTTTTAGTCAGAAAAATTGTTGACGAAAAAACTGCTTTAGTGGCCGCCTTTTTATACACTACTTCCTTTAATGCTATTTTTTATGATCGACATTATTGGCCTTTAGTTTTTAATCCTCTGTTAACCATTTTAACTCTTGCTTTATTAGCAAGTAAATTTTACTATCGTTGGTTTATTTTGGCTTTGATTTTGGTTTTTGCCATAAGCGCTGATCCTTCGAATCTGCCTTTGTTAATTTTAGGAATTTATGAGCTTTTTAAAAAGAAGGTAAGCAAGAAGAATAAATTGGGATTTAGTCTTACTTTTCTTATCTTATTCTTTTTGCCATTAATTATTTTTGATTTAAGACATGCTGGTAGTAATTTTCAAGGCTTGAATTTATTTTTAAGGCGCAGTCAAGAATTAAGGTTAACTTGGCAAGGGATTCTTAATGCTCTTTTATTGATACCCAAGGCCTTGGGTCAATTTTGGTATACAGGAGAGACCAATATTAGTTATTTTCATACTTATTGTTTAAAATATGCACTAGCAAGACAATTTGATCAACCTTTTTTTCTTCAAATAATTTCTTTAATTTTTCTGCTAATTTTTTCTTTCCAATGGAGAAAGAAAGAAAGGTTTTTTATTAATTTATTGCTAATTTATGCAATAGGTTTATTAATTTATGGAGGAGTACTGGGTAGGCCGCTTTTTGATCATTATTTAGCTGGTCTTTTACCTATTTTTGCACTTTTTACAGCCCGGGCTTTAACTAAATTTTGGCCGGCAACTCTTTTAATTTTAGCTTTCTTTTTTTTCGTTAACTTCCGTCAATTTTTAAAAAGCACTAACCCTTATGGTTTAGCCGAAACGAAAAAAGCCATCAATTGGACTATTCAGGAAATTGATAATAAAGAATTTGCCCTAGATACTCTTAGTAAATGTTTTAGATTTAATGGTTTGCGTTATTTATACGAGATTAAGAATAGAGCCCCGCTAATAAGCCACCTTGATCCTGATTTTTTTTGGCTCTATCGTCGGCCCCCCGCTAATTTTTTCCCTGAGTTGGTAGTGATTTTTAGCGATAAGGAAGTAACACCTGACCTGCCAGTAATTAAAAAAAATTTTTTTGGTGCTTGGCACGTTTATCTCTTAGATAACAAGAATTTAAAGTATCAAATTGAAGGGTTAAGATGAAATTTGGGATTACTTCTCATACTATTGTTAAGAATGAGGAAAAATTTATTAAATTTGCTCTTTTGTCGGTCATTGCCAAAATGGACAAGATGTTGGTTTGGGATACTGGCTCGACAGACCAAACGGTAAACCTTATTAAGTCACTTAAGAATAAAAAAATTGAGTTTAGAGAATGCGGTAAGGTTGACAGAAAGAAATTAGTTTTATTGCGTAATGAACAGTTAAAACTTACTAAAACTTCTTGGTTTTTGATTTTAGATGGTGATGAAATTTGGCCTCAAGAAAACTTAGTTAAACTCATTGAAGCGATGAAAAAAGCAAAAAAACAGACAATTGCTTTAGTGAATAAAACTAGAAATTGTTTAGGCGACCTTTATCATTATTTACCAGATGAAGAAGGGAAATATAAAATTGGTCCATGGCAGGGCCATCTTAATATTAGAGCAATTAGAAATTTAGAGGGTTTAAGGGTGGCGGGTAGTTATCCTCTCGAGACCTATTTGTACCGAGGTATCCCCATTCAAAATTTAACCTCGCGTTTAGAGTTTGTTGAAACTTGGTATTTACACACGACACACTTGCAAAGAAGTCGTTGGCAGCATCAAGTTGGAGTGATTGATAGAATTAAAAAATATAAATTTATATGGAGAAAAAAGGTTCTTAAAATGAAGAAAGAAGAACTGCCTAGCGTTTTAAATCTATCTCTTTAATTTGGAATCAGGGCTTATTAGGTTAACTTAATTTTTCTCTTTTTTATACCAGTTGACAAATTCTTTAAGACCTTTTTCAAGAGAAGTTCGGGGTTGCCACTTTAAAAATCGTTTGGCCTTGCTAATATTAGCATAAGTGATTTTTAGGTCTGTTTTCGGCAGTTTTGTAAATTTAATTAATGGTTTCTTTTTGGTTTCTTTAACTAAAATTTCTAGAAAATTTTTTAAGGAGGTTGGTTTTGAACTACCCAAATTAATAATTTCAAAACTAAATGATTTATTAATTACTTTTAGGAGAGCTTCAGTAATATCATCAATGTAGGTAAAATCACGTTTTGTGTCTTTTTCATAAAGAACGATAGTTTCTTGGTTAAATAAGCGTTTCGTAAAATCATAATAAGCCATATCGGGTCGTCCCCAAGGGCCATAAACAGTAAAAAACCTTAAACAACAAGCTTTAATTCCAAAGAGGTGGTGGTAAGTTTTAATCATCAACTCCCCGGCACGTTTAGTGACTCCATAAAGCGAAAGTGGTTGATCACAGGGATCGTTTTCCAAAAAGGGAACATTTTTGCTGTTGCCATAAACACTGCTCGAAGAAGCAAAAATTAATTTTGTTTTTGGAGAGTGGTTTTTAATTGATTCTAAAATATTTAATAAACCACGAAGATTGCTTTTTTCATAACAAAAAGGGTTGACGAGGGAATAGCGCACGCCCGCTTGCGCAGCAAGATGAACTACTGCCTCAAAATGATTTCTTTCAAAAAGGTTTTTGAGCAATTTTTGCTTATTGATATCCTCTTTAAAAAAGACAAAGTTTTTTCTTTGGCCGATTAATTTATTTAAACGAAGTTTTTTTAAAGAGGGATGATAATAATTATTGAGATTATCAATGCCAGTGACATAATTATTTTGCTCGAGGAGTTTTTTAGTTAAATGGGCACCGATGAAGCCTGCACAACCGGTGACTAAGATTTTCATGGTCTGGTTTTACTTCTACTTATTGATTTTTTAAAGTAATTAATAGTTTTATTTAGGCCTTCTTCAAGGGATATTTTGGGTTGCCATTTAAGTAATTTTTTTGCGAGTTCAATGTCAGGCTTGCGTTTTTCTGGATCGTCTTCTGGTAAAGGAAGGTAATTAATTTTAGGAAAGTAACCGGTAATTGCCTTTATTTTTTCTACCAATTGCAGAATTGTAATTTCTTGAGGATTGCCAAGATTTACAGGAAGAGCATTTGCCTGGTCACACCTTAATAATTTTAAGAGAGCCTCCACTTGATCATCAATATAACAAAAACTTCGTGTTTGTTTGCCATTGCCATAAATAAAAATCGGCTTTTTTTGTAAAATTTGATAAATAAAAAGAGGTAAAGCTCGGCCGTCTTCAATATTCATCCTCGGACCATAAGTATTAAAAATTCGCGCAATTCTTGTTTGTAAATGAAGATGTCTGCTAAAATTGGCGGTAATAGCCTCACCTAGGCGTTTGGCTTCATCATAAATTGCTCTTGGTCCGATAGGATTGACATGACCTAAATAATTTTCTTTTTGAACTTCCATTTCCGGATTACCATATACTTCTGATGAGGAGGCAAATAAGAAAACAGCTTTAGTTTTGCTGGCCAAATTACATAAATTATGGGTGCCCAAAGAATTAGCAAGATATGTTTCTTGCCATAATTGATGGTAGCTTTTAGGACTTAAGGGATTGGGGCCAGCCGGACTAGCCAAATGAAGAATATAATCAAGTTTAAGAGAATTAAGTTTTTTTAGATCTTTTTCTCGGGTGATATCTAATTTAAGAAAAGTAAAAGATTTTTCTTGAAATAGATGGTGAATATTTTTTTTACTTCCTGTTAAGAAATTATCAAGACAAAAAACCCGTTGCTTTTCTTTGACTAAGCGTTCACAAAGAAAAGAACCGATAAAACCAGCACCACCAGCTATGAGGTAAGTTTTTGCTTTTTGAGACTTCATAATGTTATGATAATAACATATCTAGGAAGGAAAAACTATGCAAATCTGGCGTTATTTAATAATTTTTTCTTCAATTGGTTTAGCCGCTTTAGGCCAGCTATTACTTAAAATCGGCATGAATCGGCATGGTGAATTAACTTTTAATTTTTTGTCTTTGTTGACCGCATTTTTAGAATTTTATATCTTAGTAGGCTTACTTTGTTATGGGTTAAGTTTAATTATTTGGTTAGTGGTACTTTCAAGAGAAAATTTAAGCTTTGTTTATCCAATGGTAGCCTTTTCCTATGTTTTGACAACAGTTTTGGCGAGACTCCTGCTTCATGAGGAAGTACCGATGCTTCGCTGGCTTGGTTTGGTTTTGATTATTTTAGGCATCGCGTGCGTGGCTAGAAGCTAATCATGAGACCGATCCGTGATTTCTTTAGTCAATCCTTGAAGACCCAAACAGCACAAGATACGGTAGTGGTTTTTATCGGCCAGTTTTTTAACACCACCGTTTCTGCCTTGTTTTTTATTTTGCTAGCGCGTGTTTTAGGACCAGCCCAGTTGGGAGTTTATTCAGCGGTTACCGCTTTGATTTTAATCATTACCGATACCGTTGATTTGGCGATTAACAGCAGTATTATTAGATTTAATCAGTTGCCAGAAAAGGAACAATTTAATAAATTTGCCTTTTTTCTCAAATTAATTTTAGGGAGTTTATTTTCAATTTTTATTTTTCTTGCCAGTAAACCAATTTCTTTTCTTCTGCAACGGGATTTAAATTCTTCGCTCAAGGTGGCAGCTTTCTTAATCCTTGTAATTTTTTTATATCGTTTTCCTAAAGCTATTTTACAAGCCCAGAAAAATTTTAAAACCGATGCTCTTTTAGATGGCGGTTTGAGTTTATTAAGACTCATTTTTAGCATCTTAGTAATTTACTTTTACCAATTGACGGTTAATAAAGCCCTTTATATTCAAATAATTGTTACTTTTATAATGATGATTTTGGGCTTTAAACAGGTAGGTTTAAGTTTTATTGGAGAAAAGATTAAAGCTAATCTTCAAAATAAATTTTTTTCTTTTCAAAGTTGGTTGACACTTGCTTTTATTTTAGCCTCAATTCACAGCCGGATTGATAATTTTTTACTCATGCGTTTTGCTGGACCTGAAAAGTTAGGTTTTTATCAAGCAGGTTATCGCTTTTTCATGCCTATTATTCAATTTGCTTCGGTTCTTTCTGCAGTTTTTGCTCCCCGCTTTGCTTCTTTTACTAATGAACAAGAAGTAAAGAACTATCTGAGAAAAACTGCCTGCTTAACAGGTTTTTTTGGCTTTTTAATCCTGAATCTTATTTTATTATTGCCGTTTTTTATAAGATTTTTTTACGGAGATGATTATCTTCCGGCGGTGATACCAACCCAAATCTTAGTGGTTGGTTTTGCTTTTTTTATTTTTGCGGTGCCCTTTAATTCCTGTATTATTTACCGCAAAGAAGCTACTAAATTTTTTGCCTTGCTTAATTTTTGGCAATTATTTTTAATTATTGGTTTAGATTTATTATTAATTCCCAGTTTAGGTGTGATTGGTGCAGCCTTAGCACTGACTGTAAGTTTAGTGATAGCTAATCTTGCGTCTGTTTTTTGGGTGATTAAAAAATGAAAATTGCCTTTTTATCTTTTTATTCAGGGTTTGTAGAAAGAGGAGCAGAAGTTTTTGTAAGCGAGCTGGCGAAAAGATTAAGAAAAAATCATCAGGTAGTTATTTTTCATAGTGATTCTGTCCCAACAAGTTGGTCAAGACAAAATTTTTTTAGTTATTTTTACCTTGATAAACAATCTTTAAAAATTGCTTGGTTTACGTTAAAGAGATTATTTAAAATCGCTACTAAAAATTTTGATTTTATAATTGCCGTTAATGGCGGTTGGCAGACCCTTTTTTGTAAGCTTTACTCTCTTTTTTTTGGTACAAAACTAATTATTAGTGGTCAAGCGGGTAGAGGCAGAGATGATAAGTTTAATCTTTGGTGTTGTCCAGATGCCTTTGTGGCTCTATCAGAAGCAGGTTACCGCTGGGCAAAGGAAATTAATCCGATAATTAAAATTGTCAAGATTCCCAATGGTGTTGATCTTGAAAAATTTAGTCCTCAAATTAAAAAAGCAACTTTAGATTTAGCCAAACCGATAATTTTATGCGTTGCGGCCTTAGAAAAATATAAAAGAGTTGAGTTAAGTTTGAGAGCGATAGCTAGGCTTAAAAAGGGAAGTTTGCTTTTGATTGGCAGCGGTCAACAAAATCAGTTAGACTACTTTGATAATTTAGGAAAGCAGCTTTTAGGCGTTCGACGTTATTGTCGTTTGACGGTGAGACACGAGGAAATACCATCTTATTATGTTGCTGCTGATTTGTTTACCATGGTTTCCGAAAATTGTGAAGCTTTTGGCACTGTTTATCTTGAAGCCATGGCTTGCAACTTACCGGTAGTCGCACCAGATGACGATTTACGTCGCGAAATTATTGGCCCGGCCGGTATTCTAGTTAAAAATCCAGAAGATATTCAACGCTATGCTCATGGTTTAGCCCTGGCTTTAAAGACCGATTTTAAAAATCTTCCTCGAAAACAAGCAGAAAAATTTTCATGGGATAAAATTGCTGCCGATTATGAAAGATTATTAAGAAAACTAAAATCATGAAGGTTTCTGTAATTATTCCTGTTTACCGGCAAGAAAAATATCTTAAGAGATGTTTGGAGAGTTTAGCAAAACAAACGTTTAAAGATTTTGAGGTGATTGTGGTGATTGATAAAGATGATAAAAATTCAAAACTAAAAAAGCAAATCTTGCGCTTTTCCCTCAAAATTAGAAAGCTCAAAGTAATTAAACAAAATCATCAGGGCGCAGCAATAGCCAGAAATACGGGTGTCAAATACGCTCAAGGAAAAATTTTGATTTTCATTGATGCGGATATGGTATTTGCAAAGGATTTTCTTCAAGACTTGATTAGACCAATTGAGTTGAAACAAGCAAAGGGAACTTTTTCTAAAAATGAGTGGGTGGCTAATTGGGAAAACCGCTGGGCTCGTTGCTGGAATTATAATTTAAATTTACCCCTAAAGAGAAGATTGCCAGATGATTATCCTAATGAAGCCCCAGTTTTTCGAGCCATTCTTAAGTCAGAATTTCAAAAAGCTGGTGGTTTTATCCCAAGAGGTTATGATGATGATTGGACTCTCTCAGAGAAATTGGGTTACCGGGCCAAAGCTGTGAGCGGAGCCATTTATTATCATTATAATCCAGAAAATTTAAGAGAAATTTTTGAACAGGCAAGATGGTGGTCAAAAAGAAGCTATAAATTAGGTTTATTGGGGGAAGTGGCAAATTTGTTGCTTTTTACTTTACCATTTTCTTTACTTTTTGGTTTGTTTAAAGCTATTTATTTTCAAGAATTTAATTTTTTATTTTTTAAAATAGTTTTTGACACAGGAGCCTTTTTAGGTTTAATAGAAAAAATTTTGTTTAAAAGATATTATTAATTAATAATTAATTATTGATTCAAAAATTTTGGCACTCCCAAAATTTTTGCTGGAGAATACTTGAAATCAAATTTATTAATTTTTTTAGTTTTATGCTTGGCTTTATTTTTACGTTTGATTGTGATTAATCAATCTTATTGGTTGGATGAGGCAATTCAGGTTTTAGAATCTAGAAGATCATTTGATCAGTTATGGCAGATTACCGCTGATTTTCATCCCCCTTTGTTTCATTATTTAGCTTATTTTTGGTTGAAAGTTTCTGTCATTGAGTGGTGGGCAAGACTTTTGCCTCTTTCTTTGGGATTATTTACTATCTATTTTTTATATCAAGAAATTAAAGAAGTCGCTCGGCTAAAAACAGCAATTTTAGGCAGCTTATTTTTGGCAACTTCAAGTTTTCATATTTATTATTCCCAAGAATTCCGTCCCTATATGCTTTCCTGTTTGCTGGCGACAGCTTCTTATTATTTTTTTATAAGATTTGTAAAAGCTGATAAGATTTATAAGATTGATAAGTGGTTAGGGAGCGGGATTAATTTATTAGGACTATATAGTCTTTATTATTTTCCCTTTGTTTTAGTTTCTCAATTGCTAGTTTTAAGTCTATTTTATCGCCCCAAAGTATTCACTTGGCTTAAAAGCTTAGCGATAAGTGGTTTGTTTTTTATGCTTTGGTTGCCGATGTTTTTCAAACAACTTAATCTTGGCTGGCATTGGGCTAATCGATTTATGGTTTGGCGAGAGAGTGTTTCGGTGCCTTTAGTAAAAGTTTTACCCTTAACTTTTGCTAAGTTTTGGTTGGGAAATATAAGTTTGACTAATAAACTTATTTATGCTTTGTTAATTTTGGGTTTGTTAGCCATTTTTATTTTTCTGGTCTCTAGGGCATGGTTTAAAGAAAAAAAAATTACCCAAATGGTTTTAATATTTTTATTGGTACCTGTTTTTTTAGCCTTTTTTACTTCAATTTTTATTCCGACAATTGCTCCCAAGAGATTGCTTTTGATTTTACCTCAATTTTTCTTTTTACTGGCGCTTAGCGTCCGATCTTTAAATAAAAATTGGCAATGGGTTTTGGTTTTTTTTATCCTTTTTATCAATGTTTTAAGCTTGAACGTTTATTACTTTAATCCACGCTTTCAAAGGGAGCAATGGCGTCAGGCCATTAATTGGGTAGAAAATAACAGTCTTAGTGATTCAGTAGTTCTTTTCGAGTTTAGTCAGCCTTTTGGTCCCTGGATGATTTATCAGACAGGAAAGCTTGAAGCTGTAGGAATTTTAGATGAAGATGATAACTTTGAGTTAAAAATAAGTCAGGTAACGAAGGACAAGAAACAAATTTTTCTTTTTCAATACTTAGTTGAAATGAGTGATCCGGAAAGAAAGGTAGCTAACTGGTTGATAAGAAACAATTATTTACTGAAACAGACAGTAGATTTTCCTGGCGTGGGTTTAATTTATGAATATATTCAATAAAATTTTTAATTTTTGGCGATGGCACCCCGAAGTGGCAATAAGGTATTTGCCAGTTGTAGCAAGCATTAAAAAAGAAAAATCAAAAACCAAAAATAGGATTTTAGAAATTGGTTCTGGTTGGTTAGGGATTAGTCCTTATTTAGGTGAAGAAATCATAGGGTTAGATAGAGATTTTGAAGGTAAGAATTTTTATCTACTAAGACAAATTAAAGGCAGTGTTTTAAACATACCATTTAAAAGTAGAAGTTTTGCTTTTGTGATTTGTATAGATGTTTTGGAGCATCTTGCCAAAGACCAGCGACAGCAAGCCTTAAGAGAAATTTTAAGGGTAACTAAAGACAAAGTCTTTTTAGGGGTGCCTTGCGGTTCTAAGAGTTATCAGCAAGACAAGAAGCTGGCTTTAAACTACCGAAAAATTTTTGGTAAGCCATTTCCCTTTTTTGATGATCATTTAAAATTTGGTTTGCCAACAAAAGCAGAGATAATTCAAGGGCTTAAGTTGGCTGCGCAAAAAAATCGACAACAAATTAGCTGGGAAATTAAAGGCAATGAAAATTTAAAATTAAGAGAATTTTTAATGAACGGCTGGTTAACCAAGAATATTTTGCTTAATTTTATTTACCGAAAATTGTTTTTATTTTTAATTCCGTTATTTAGTTTATTTGATCACCCGCCTTATTATCGTCAGTTGTTTTTTGTTAAAATTAAAGCATGAAAATTGGGATTGATATTAGTCAAGTAGTTTACGGTACGGGAGTAAGCAGATACACACAAGAGTTAATTGAGAACTTATTGAAGCTTGATAGCGAAAATCAATATGTGCTTTTTTTTTCTTCCCTAAGACAAACACTTGTAAATCTTTCAGTTAAGGAAAATCAAACCGTTAATAAAAATTTAAAGATAAAAATTTTTAAATTTCCTCCAACATTTCTTGATTTGCTTTGGAATAAGTGGCATTTTCTAAATATAGAAAAATTTATCGGTAGGGTTGACGTTTTTCACTCTTCTGATTGGACTCAGCCACCCGCAGAAGCAAAAAAGGTAACAACTGTTCATGACCTTTCCTTCTTGCACTATCCCGCAAGTTTTCCTTCCAAAATTATTAAGGTTCAACAAAAGAGGCTGGAATGGGTAAAAAAGGAATGTAATTTGATTATTGCCGATTCGGAAGCAACGAAAAAAGATCTGGTAAAACTTTTAGGATTTAAAGAAAAAAAAATAAGAGTAATTTATCTAGGAGTTAAGAAAGAAATCCAAAGTCAAAAGAGAGAAACAGCTTTTAAGATTCAAAATTTTAAAAAAAGGTATAAATTAAAGAATGATTATATTTTAAATGTAGGTACCTTAGAACCTCGTAAGAATTTAATTCGCTTAATTGAAGCCTTTACTGAAGTGCTTAAGTGGTGTCAGAAAGAAAAAAAAGAAAAGGAGATAAAATTGGTTTTAGCAGGAAAAAAGGGCTGGTTGTATGAGGAAATATTCAAAAAGGTTAAGGAACTGTCTTTGGCGGATA
>Ga0136652_1000305_pt1 | contig 24724 bp, 21 predicted proteins | sample ConPoolayeEmetaG_FD_94864 | JGI IMG/M metagenome (GOLD analysis project Ga0136652, IMG submission 94864) | Hot spring microbial mat communities from California, USA to study Microbial Dark Matter (Phase II) - Cone Pool mat layer E metaG... ...
GGTTTAGTGCTATCCTTTTTGAAAAGAAATTATAAGTCGTGGCTAATTTTTTTCTTTTTTATACTCTTTTGTGCCCAATATACATTAATTGAAGCTTTACCTCGTTATCGAATGCCCCTTGATTGGATTTTAATTCTTTTTGCCGCCTATGCTGTTTATTCGATTATTAAAAGTCTAATCATACTTTTTTTAAAAGAAAAGGAAAATAGAATGGTTAAAGGGGTCTCTTGCTTTCTTACTAATAATAAAAAGATGTTTCCCAACGCTTATAGCCATTATTTAATTATTGTTGTGATAGTTCTTTTAATCGAGTTCGGCATCAAAATTAGTTTTATCTATCTTTTTCCCCAAGCCCTTCCTCAGCCAATTACCCATGAATCTTTGATTAAGGAAACATTAAACAAGCATCAACTTCTTGATCTTTGGGAGGCTCAAAATCAAAAAAATATAACTTATCAGGAAATTAACCAATTCCAAAAGGAGCATTATGGAGAAATAACTCCCTTCTTAGACAAAATCGTTATTTGGAAAGGCGAAATGAATTATATTAATAGAAATACCCTTTATCCTCTTGGTAGCGCTAAAAACTCAGAGAATAACGAGAACCCAGAATATAAAAATTTTTACGATATTTATTTTTTGCCTTCAACTACTTTTTCAACTTTCGACCTTATTGTTAACCGAGGAGAAAAACCAGGATATTATGGAGATGGTGTGGTCATGGTTAATTATAAAGGAATGCTGGATTTTAATTTTCATAATGGTGATCAAATAGTGGTTCTTGGTAAAATTATCGGCCAAAACTTTTTAGGACAAATTTATTTGAAAGGTTATGCTGTTTTCAAATGACAAAAATTAAATTGAATTATTTAATCATCACCTGTCTTTTAATTTATTTTGCTTTCACTCTTTATGGACTTTTTTTTAATTTCTCTTGGGTTGACGAAAGCAAATATCTTATTAAAGGTTATCTGATGGCTTCCGGAAAAATTTCTCTTTATAACACGGCCGGTTTCCCTTATCAGCATATGCCATTGATTATGCTTTGGTTTGGCATAGGACAAGTCTTAGCAGGACCAAGTCTTTTGGTAGCACGTCTCCAAGGACTAATTACCAGCGTGGCAGTCCTGTTTTTTAGTTATAAGTTAAGCCTAATTTTAAAAGGAAAAACAGCCGCTATTTTTACTCTTATAATTCTCTGTTTTTCTTTTAATACTGCTCTTCACTACGCCACCGCCACACCTCAAGCAATTGTCGCTCTTTTCTTTGTTTTGGCTTTTCTAACTCTTTATAAAGCTTTGAGGGACAATTCTTCTTATTATTTTTTATTAACTTCTTTTTTGTTTACGATGATATTTTTGCTTCGGGAAAATTTTTTACCAACTTTAATTTTTTATTATTTCTTTTTATTAATTATTTTGTTTCAAAGACCGCTTTTATTTTTATTTAACCTTTTAACCAGTTTTATTTTACTTTTTATAGTTCTCTATCCCTGCTACCCTGGAATTATTAAAATCTTGGCTAATTTTCCTCTCCTTAAACTACTTTTAACCACGCCATTAGAAAGACAAATGCTGGCTATCCATTGGCATGCTGTCAACTTTACCAATCAATTAAAAATTAAGGCATTATTTCAGCTCGTTCGGACTTATCAGTTATTCTTTTTTCTTAATCTCATTATTTTTATCTTTTATTTTTTCCGTTTGAAAAAAATTTCTGAGCTCTTAAAAAAACCCTACCTTATTTATTTTGTTTTTATGGGGAGTGTTATCTTGTTGAATTTTTTTGTTCATCTTTTTATTGCTTTCAGACTCTCTCCGCGTGCCATTATCCCCTACTTTGATTACACTTTCTCTCTCTGTGCTGTTTTGACAGGAATTATGTTTAGTAATATTTGGAAGGCAATCTCAACAAAGCCTTTTAAAGCCATCTTTATTTACTCTTTAATAACCTTGCTCATTTTTTCTTTCGCTTTCTCTTCCTCGCCTCTCTTCCAACTACCCAGCAAAAAATCAGCCTTGACTCAAATTAAAGAAAACGCCCAAACTCTTAGCAACCTTATTCCTGCCCATAAAAAAGTTTTTTTCTTGGGAGAAACCATGCCTTTATATCTAGCCAGCAGAAATACTTATTGGCCTCTTTATAACGGCTTAAATTTTTTTAAGCCTGGCGCAGATACAAATACTGTTAAGAATTATGGCTTTTGGAATGAGGAATTAACCCAAGAATTACTTGATCAAACTGATTTGGTAATTTTAGAAAAAAGCCAACTGCAAAGAATCAATCAAGAAATGCCCTTAAAAAATTTAAAAAATATTTTAGAAAAAGCTTTAGTAGAAAAATTTTATCTTATTAAAATTATCGAAGATTATTTTAGGAATGATTCTCTGCTTATTTATAAAAAAAAAGTGCTTCATTAAAACTCGCTTATTAATTATTTTTAATCAAAAAATTATATATCACCTCTGCTGCCAACCTATGTCCTTTATTAGTCCAATGACCATCATAGGAATAATACAAAGGAAAATCGTTGCTATTTCTAAAAAAGTCTAATAAATTTAAACAAGAAATTTTATGTTTTTGGCAAAATTTTTTAAATATTTCTTCCACTTCATCTTGATAAACTTCTCCCTCTTCTAGTCCGTAAAACTGACGACCCTTATCCCACTCTTTTCCATGAGTTTGATGCCCTAATGGTTGATAAACAAGCAAAAAGGGGATTTTTTCTTTTTCTAATAAATCTTTGATTAAAAGAAGGCTTTTTTCAAGTAAAAACCATGATTTAGTATAGTCTTGCAGGTAGTCGAACCTAGGTTTTTTGTTCTTTATAATTTTTTTGCCCATCATTTGGAATAAAAAAGTTTTTAATTTAAAAATGGCTCTAGGAAGCTTATTGTTTAAAAAGTAAAAAAAATAAGAGTTTACATCCAAAAAATTTTTAATTTCTTCAGGTAAAAAAGACTTTTTCCCTTTATAAGGTGAAACAGCAACAATTTCTCCTTCTCTTTCATAACTTAATTTATAAAAATCTCTCTCTTCTTCAAAATCTGTATTATTAAAGTTTAAAATAATTAAATCAGGCTTAAATTTAAGCCCTTCCTTTTTTAAAAAAAGATACTCAATCAAAGGTGAATAACCTACAATCCCACCGTTTATTACTTCAAATTTCGGAGTATCTTTATTTAATTTTCTTTCCAGAATTCGAGAAAAAGTTTCTTCTTCATCAACACCCCATCCTTCGGTAAAAGAATCCCCCAAAACAAGAATTCTTTTTATACCCTCTTCTTTATTTAATTTTATTGCCGGATTCCTTAATCCATAAGTATTATAAGAATACTTATTATTAAACTCTTTTGTCTTACGCCAGAAAGAACAGTTAGGGCGGTATCTCCGATAATAAACTTTATCAGGAATTTCACAAAAAGGAAAAAAAATCCGAAAAGAAATTTCACTTACAATAATTAATAAAATTACTAATATCGCAGAAAATAGACAAATGATAATGATCTTTTTCATGGATTAATAAACTACTCTAAATTTATGCTTATGATATTTGCAGGTTGTTCACAGTCCGTTCTACCCATCATTCATCTTTAAACTGGTATCTGGAATTTTCTGACAGGCTTGAATAAATATTTTTGATTTATAATTTTTTAAAAAGTAAATAATTTTCATTTTTATAAATAGTTTTGGTTTGCTCAAAAAAAATATTTGGAATAATTTTTTTCTCATAAGGACCAACTAGAATGTAATTATAGAGATAAGGAGCACTTACTTGAGAAAGATTCAGTTTAAAATAATTAATTTTTAATTTCTCTAAATTAATTGCCTCAATCCCACAAAAATATCGATTGAGGCTGCCTTTTTGATAAAAAAACAGATACCAGCCACCGCAATCATTAAAGCGCCATTTTTCTTTATTGATTAAGAAAAAATCCTCTTCGGTGGGAAAAAGTTTTTCTATCTCTTTCCAATCCACACCAAATAATTTATAGGCATATAAAAATCTCTCAATTATCTCTTTAGTGGACACAGAACTGTTAAAATTGGGAATAAAAATATTATTATGCGTAAAGGCGGGGAGCAACAAATTTTCCTCAAAACTTAAGGTTAAAATTACCTCATCTTTCTTGGTATTCATATTCAGCCAATCATAAAGTTCTCTTCGCGATCGATTTTCTTCATAAGCGAGGTAGTTTTTTTTGGCAAACTGCCAGTGATAGCAAAAACCGTAGAGAATGCCCAGAAAAGAAAAGCCAAGTAAAAAATAATTAATGATTTTTATTATTTTTTGGCGAGCATTCTTAACCAATTCATTCAAAAGAATAAAAGTGGTAATAATTAACCAAGAATTAAGACAAAATTTATTCCAATGGCCAACCATATCATCCAAATCTAATTTTAAAAAGTAAGGAGTTAAAAAAAGAATAAAAGAACTCAATAAAAATGATTGTAAGTAATAATGAAGTTTGTTCTTTTTATTCTTGAAAGAAACAAAAACAAAAAAAGAGAAAAAGATAATTCTTAAAAACGGAACTATGGAAAATCCCAAAAGACCATAAATATTGTTTCTTTCCAAAAAACCATTGGGTATTTTTCTAAGAATTGATAAAAGATTTTGCTGAAAAAAAGGAACAGCAATAATTAAAGCAATGCTAAGAACTATAAAGAAACGGTAAATTAAAAATCGCTGGTTTTTATCAATAAACAAAAAGAGACCATACATTAAAAATCCAACAACAAACCAGGTCCAATAAAAAAAATAAGTATAAAAAAGCAAACCAAAAGCTATCCCTGTTAATCCCAAGTAAATATTTTTAATTTTCTTTTGACTGGTAAGATAAAAAAGTAAAAAAATAGCCAATAATAAAAAAAGAAAGCTCACTTGGGGATGAAAAGTTCTGGTAAACCATAACAAGGAATTATATTTCTGAAAATTAACCATCTCCAAAATTGCGCTTGGTAAATAAGGAAAATCGTAAACAAAAACTTGGGCAAAGAAAAGTAAAATACCACCAGCAATTGAGATGATTACCTTTCTTGTCAGGAAAAATAAAAAACAGAAACAAAGCCAAAAAATCAGCATTGGAAAAATAAAATCGCTTAAAATAAAGGCTATCGAAACAGAACCTGAGATTTTAGCCAAGCCTGCCAAGAGTAAGGCCGGCAAAGTTTCAGAAATTAAAAAGGTGGGAAGTTTTTGATATTCCCAAATAGCCACTTCTCTTAAAGGAAAACTACCATCATAAATCTCTCTGACTTTAGGGGCATAAACAAAAGTTTCATCAACGGTAGAGTTATGAACTTTCTCAGAAATAGTTAAAGGTTGATAACTTTTGCCTTCCTTTTTTAAGGAATAAAACATTAAAAAATGATGAGAAACATGGATTAAGCCCACAAAAAAGCCAAGCATTAAAATAAGAATTAATTTATTTTTTAACAAACACCTCATTTTAAAATTTTAAAAATTTGCACCTCGCCATTATCAAAAACTAGCTTGAGATTAGCATCTTGCTTAAAATTAGCATTAGCAAGTCTTTTTTCTGAAGGTCCAAAAAATAAATAATCAGCTTTATATTTCTTCTTTATTGCTGGCGATGTTAAATTAACAGTTTGAAAAATCTTCAAACTTTGTAAAAGTTCTTCTTGAGCTGCTTGGCTTTTTGGGCCTTCTAAACCGTGTTTTAAAGAAAAAAGATAAGGGTAGCCGCTTAAATCTAAAGTCTCATGGGTATAAGGAGTAACTCCTTCACTTTGCCGGTAAGTCAAAAAATTTTGAGAGTAAGTTTTGGGAACGGCAAAAACCTCAAAAGCTATTGCCATTCTTTCCACTAATTCGTAGGTAGGCGCTAAAGAATGAAGAGAGTGAGGCGTAAAAATATAATTATGAGTATAAATTATTAGCCAGTAATTTGTCTCTAGGCTAGGCGTCATGATAACGGCATCTTTAGGCGTATTTTTATTAAGCCAAGCAAAAGCCTCATGCATTTTATCATCCTTAAAATAAGCGGCGGCAGTATTAAAAGAGATAAAAAAATTGTGAAGAAAGAGAGTCACTAGCAGGAGGAAATTTAAAAATAAAAATAATTTTTTTAAGTATTGAAGATAAGCATGAGTGATACTTTTTTTCTTTTCTAACCAAATAAAAATCAAACTCAAAAGATAGCTTAACCCTAAAATCATCATCGGCTTAACTACCGTTGACCACCAATGAAAATGCTGCACGCTAAAACCAGTAAAAAGCTGAAAATTTAAACAAGAAGCAGCCGCCAACAACAAAAGCAAGATAAATGTTTGCTCCTTTTTCCTTTTAATTTTTCTTGATAAAAAAATTATCAGAAAAATTAAGAAAATTACCCACAAGCTACTTTTGTCAAACCACCGGCCACTTTCTTTGCCTGCCCTGATTAAAAATTCTTCTGCTTGAGGTAATCCAAGAAAGTAAGCATAATTAAACCAGTAATAAAAAGAAGTAGCTAAAAAAGCAACAAGTGCCAACAAAAGAGATTTAATTTCTCGATAAGATTTTAAAAAAAGGAAAATTATCAAAAAAATCAATAAGGTAAAGGTAACAAAAATAGCATAATAACTGTAAACATACCATTGCAAACCCAAGATTATGCCACTGAAAAAAAATAAAGATTTCTTGCTCTTTCTAAAACTCTGCCAGAAAACCAACAAGCCTAAAAGTAATAAAAGAAAAGAAAACTGGGGGTTATCAAAGCGGGCATAGGTCAGCGGTCGATTAAGACGGGAAAAATACGCCAAAAAATAGTCAATTCCGCCATACTTTAACAAAGAAGTACCAAATTTCTGGACAAAAAGCCTCAGTGGTTCTTGACCTAAAAGCAATAAGGAAGAAAAAACTGCTAATAAGCTATCTCTTATCATTAAATTAACAAAATAATAAAAAAATAAAAAAATTAGGGGCGGAAAAATAAAGTCAGCAATAATATAAAGATTTTCTAAACCGATGATTTTGGCAAGGTTACCAAAAATTAAAGGACCTAAAATTGGCTGAATTTTTGGACCGTAGCGATATTCAAAGGTTTGCCAGTCAGCCAATGATTTGTCAAAGCGGACGGCATTAATTGGCGGAACATAACAATATGCTTCATCAAAGCTACCTCCTTTAGCAACACCCACCAAGGCAAAAGGCGTATAATCAGAATTATTAAGGTTACCAACAAGATGTTGTATTCCAAATGATAGAGAAATTAAAAAAGTAAAAAATAGTAAAATTTTCATAGATTAATTCAAACCCAAATATAAAAAGATGTTTAAAAAACTCTTCTTGTTTATTTTTTTAATAAGTCTTTACTTATTATTTTATCGCTTTCGTTTTGATTTAACAGTGGACCAGCAAATAATGATCTCTTATATGGAGGCTTTCTATCAAACTCTCTCCAAGGGTTATTTATTTCCACGTTGGGCAAGTGAATTAAATAATGGCTATGGTAGTTCAATTTTAATTTTACTTCCTCCCTTAAGAAATTATTTAGGTGCTTCCATTCACTGGTTATGTCAAATATCATTTCAAACCATTACTAAAATCCTTTTTTTCAACTTGAATCTCATCATATTTCCTTTATGTTTATGGCTTTTTTATAAATTAAAACATAAGGCTAAATACTGGTTTTTTCTTTTGGCAGTTTTTTTCTTTACCGCTTTAATTTTAAACAACTATCCTGCTGATTATTTTTATTTTGTTTTCTCTTTTTTTAGTTTTTTTCTTTGGCTTACCCAGCAGGTTAAAAGGAAATTGAAGCTGGCATTAACTTATCTTGCTTTATTTATCAGCGCCTTTAGTTTAACTGCTTTTTATTGGCTGCCTGCAACGCTAGAGGCTAAAGAAATTAAGTCATTTTTAAACAATATTAAACAATCACCAATAACTAAACCTTCGCCTAAAGTTCTTACAGCCTTAACGAACACAGAAAAAGTCGAATTCATCTATCAGCATCGTCCACCTTTCCTATGGTATGGTTATGAATTAAACTTGCCGGCCAATACTCGTCTTCAATTCCATGTTTTTAACTATTCAGGATGGCAGGTTTTTTTTGATTCTCAACCTGTAGTATTAGAAAAACCCGACCAGGAAAACAAAAATTTAATCACTTTCACTTCTCCTCCGACTGCCGGTTATCATTTTTTGGAAATCGTCTTTGAAAAAACAAAAGTTCAAGCCTTAGCTGATACTATTACTTTTATCACGTTGGGCTTATTAATCTCTTATGCTGGCTATGTCTATTTTCAAAAGCGTGTTTAAATCAACAATTTTTTATATTTTTATTTTAAACCTCTTGGTTCTAAAACCGCTTTTCAAAACTGGTGTCTGGCTTTCCAGTGATTTAATCGCCCATATTGCTCGTCTGGCTTCATTCTATCAATCCTTAGCTGAAGGTAACCTTATACCTCGCTGGGGCGGTAATTTAAATTTTGGTTATGGACATCCCGTACTTTTATTTTCCTATCCTTTGCCTAATTATTTTGGCTCATTTTTTCATTTCCTAGGTTTCTCTTTTAATGAAAGTGTTAAATTAGTTTTTATCTTTTCCTATCTTCTTGCCGGCGTCTTCACTTATCTTTGGCTTAAAGATTGGTTGGGAAAATATCCTGCTATTTTAGGCACAATCCTTTATCAATTCGCTCCTTACCGTTTTGTTAATATATATGTTCGGGCTGCCTTGGGTGAACATTTTGCTTTTCTCTTTATTCCTTTAGTTTTTTGGTCGGTTTACAAATTTTCCCAAAAAATTAAGATTAAGTATTGGGTTTATTCTGTTTTTAGCCTAGCAGCTCTTATTTTATCCCACAATGGCGTGATTGTTTATACTCTACCTGTTCTTTTTGCTTATTTTGTTTTTTTATTCTTTACTTCTTCTAAATCAAAGAGAAAAAAATATTTAACTGGGATAATTTTTTATTTTTTTGCGGGTATGTGTTTAACGACATTTTTTTGGGTGCCCCTTCTTGTTGAGGCAGAACTTTACACTAACTCTCTTAAATTTTTCAGTGGGAATTCTTATTGCCAAACATATCTGTCTTTCGATAGATTAGTTTTTTCTCCGTGGGGCTATGGTGGTACTGCAACTCGTCATGAACCAGCCGGCCATACTACCATGATTGGCTTTGTTCACTGGTTAGTTTCTTTATTGGCCTTAGGATATTTGTTTAAATGGAAAAGAAAAATTAATCCTTATTGGATTTTTATTTTTTTATTGATAATTATTTTCTTTTTATCTCTATTTTTCATGCTCAGAATTTCAAATTTTTTATTTCCTCTCTTTGCTTTTATTTTTAGGTATGCAGAATATGCTTCTAGATTACTTACCCTTCCAATTCTAACTACTTTTCTTATTGGAGCTTTATTAACTAATTTTTTAAAGGGAAGAAAGCAGAGATTTTTTGTTCTTTTTTTGAGTTTTTGGGCTGTGATTTTAACTACTTCTTTTTGGCAAACTGTTCCATGGGATAAACGTAGAGATTATACTGATAGCTATTGGTTACATTATTATACCGGCACCACTGACACTGGTGGTTACAATCCCGTGTGGGGCTATTTTAGTGCTCCATCTACTACAAAAGTTCTAGCTAATAAGGGAGAAATAACAAATATTAATATTAAAAAGTGGCACTCAACTCTTCATGAATATAGTTTTAAGGCCATCACTAAAGCTCGTATTGTTGAAAGTACTGCATATTTTCCTGGTTGGCGAGTCTATGTGGATGGTCAAAAAATACCGATTAATTTTCAGGAGAAAGATTTTCCCGGTACTATTATTTATAATGTCTCTCCTGGCGAGCACAAAGTTAAAACAATTTTTGGCCCTACTCGCTTAAGATTGGGAGCTGATATTGTTTCTCTAATTACTTTTGTTTTACTTTTAATTTTACTTATTTTTTCCAAAAAACTTCGCTGGTTTAAAAATATAAAACATAAATAACTCTTTTTGTTATAATTATGTTGTGAGATTTAAAATTTTAGGCTTAGTTCCTGCTCGTAGTGGTTCAAAAAGAATTCCTAAAAAAAATATTTATCCGGTTTTAGGTAAACCCTTAATTTACTATATTATTCAAACAGCCAAAAAGGCTAAAGTTTTGGATAAGCTGATTGTTTCTACCGATAGCCAAGAAATTGCTCGGATAGCTAAAGATTTTGGAGCTGAAGTTCCTTTTATAAGACCGGCAACCTTGGCTCGAGACGACACGCCAGATTTACCGGTTTTTAAACATGCCTTAAAAGAAATGGAAAAACGCGGAGAAAAGTATGAAATTATAGTTAATTTGCGTCCGACGGCCGTTTTACTTCAACCTAAAGACATTGACATGGCTGTAAATCTCTTAATTAAAAAAAATGCCGATGCGGTACGTTCAGTCCATGAAGCCAACCAACCGCCTTACTGGATGAAAGTCATTAACTCAAAAGGTTGGCTTAAACCCTTTTTAAAAGGTTTGGATGAGCAAAAATACCCTACCCGTCAAAAGCTGCCGAAAAAGGTTTATCAACTCAATGCTCAAGTTGATGTCATGAAAAGTTATTGGATTAAAAAGGGTAAACTTTATGGGAAGAAAATCTTCCCTTATGTCATGGATGAGACTCAAATTATCGACATTGACTCACCTTATCATCTTTATTTAGCAGAAGCTTTACTTAAAAAGAAAATTTCAAAAACAGGTGAAAAATATTAAAATAGCCCATAAAATTATTGGTGTTGGTAAGCCTATTTTTATTATTGCTGAAGCAGGCGTTAATCATGATGGTAAACTCAAGAAAGCTTTAGAACTGGTTGATTTAGCCAAAGCCGCCGGCGCGGATGCGATTAAATTTCAAACTTTTAAACCGGAAAGACTTTTAGTTACTAATGCAGAAAAACCGCTTTATCAAAAAAGAAATATCCCGGGAATTTCTCAATACGCTATGTTAAAAAAATTAATGCTTTCTTATGAAGATCATCTTAAAATTTTTGCTTACTGTCAAAAAAAGAAAATAATTTTTTTATCGACTCCTTATGATGAAGAGAGTGCTGATTTTTTAGAAAAATTGGGAGTAGCTGCTTTTAAATTATCCTCCATAGAAATTGTTAATCATCCCTTTTTAGCTCTAATTGCTAAAAAGAAAAAGCCTGTTATTTTATCGATCGGCTTAGCTCAAAAAAGAGAAATAGAAGAAGCAGTCGCCATTTTTAAAAAAAACCAAGCTCTAAACCGTCTTATTCTTCTCCATTGTAATTTCGATTATCCAACAGCGCCCGCTGAAGCTAATCTTCTTAAAATTAAATCTTTGGCGAAACATTTCCCGGTATTAGTAGGCTATTCTGACCATACCGCTGACATCTTAGCAGCTATTATCGCCGTTGCCTTAGGAGCTAAAGTTATTGAAAAACATTTTACCTGGAACAAACAAGCTTTAGGTCCGGATCATCGTGCTTCAATTGAACCGAGGGAATTTAAACAAATGGTAAAAAAAATTAGACAAACGGAGTTGCTTTTAGGGAGTGAAAAGCTAGAAAGAAGTCAAAGTGAAGAAAAAAATTTACTTATGAGAAAAAGCCTTGTAGCGAAAAATGATATCTCTAAAAACACGAAAATCACTCCTGCGATGATCACCGCCAAAAGGCCAGGAAGCGGTCTTTGGCCAACGTTTGCTAATATTAATAAAATAGTAGGAAAAAAAGCTAAAATAAAAATCGCTAAAGATACCCTTTTAAAAGAGGAGATGTTTCAATGAAGGTTATCATTATTGGTGCGGGGGGCCAGGCTCAAGTAGTAGCAGGCATCCTTCAGCAAGATCCCAGAGTTAATTTAGAAGGTTTCATTGATATAAATAATAAGAAAGTAGGTCAACTTCTTTGCGAGAAACCAATTTTAGGAGATCATAGCCTCATCCCTAAACTAAGAAGAAAAGGCATCAAACACGCCATTATTGCTATTGGCGATAACAACTTAAGAAAACAACGATTCCTTGAACTTAAAAAAGCTGGTTTTACTTTAATTAACGCCATTGATCCCACTGCCAATATTTGCAAGCCTCTCAGAATCGGTGAAGGCAACGTCATTGCTCCTGGTGTAAATATTTCTTTTGGTGTCAACATCGGCAACAATTGCATCATCAATACCGCTTCGGTCATCGAGCATCATGTAAATATTGGTAACCACACTCATATTAGTCCGAAAGTAGCAGTGGCTGGCGCGACGCAAATTGGCTCAGAAACTTTTATTGGCATTGGAGCTTCACTGATTAACTTTTTAAAAATTGGCGATCGTGTCATTATCGGCGCAGGCGCCGTGGTTTTAAACAATATTCCCGATGACGCCACGGCTGTGGGTATTCCAGCCAAAGTCATTAAAATTAAGGGAAAAAGAATTTAAATGTCGCTTTATATTTCAATCAATGCACTCTCAGACAACTTTAAGTTGGCGAAAATTCTTGAAATTTATCACCAAAACCAAATTAACAAAATAGAACTTTCTTCTTGGCCTCATTATGAATTAAAAATCCTCAACGCCCTTAAAATTTATCCTGCTAGTTATTTAGTGCATAATTATTTTCCGGCCCCCAAAAAACCTTTTGTTTTTAATCTTGCTTCAAGTAATCCTAAGATTGTCCAAAAAAGCCTAAAATTAGCCAAAAAAGCAATTAAACTTTGCAAATTAATTCACTCTCCCTTTTATTCCTTCCATGGAGGTCTACTTTTTGATAGCGAAGGCCAACTCGAAGCTAAAACCAAAACCTTTAAAATAAACAGCAAAATCTATGATAAAAAGCAAGCTAGGCAAACCTTTTTATCTAATTTAGAAAAATTATTATTATTTGCTCAAAAAATGAAAGTAAGACTACTAATTGAAAACAATGTCTGTACTCCCTTACTGAAAAATAAACTGCTATTTGTTGATGAAGAAGATTTCTTGTGGCTTTTCTCTAAAATTGAAAACAAAAACGTGGGTATTCTTTTAGATTTAGGCCATTTAAAAGTTTCCGCTCAAACCTACGGCTTTAAAGCCGAAAAATTCATTTCTAAAGTGAAGGGGAAAATCCAGGCCCTCCATTTACATGATAATGATGGAAAGAATGATCTTCATTGGCCATTAACTTATCAATCTTGGTCATGGCAACTTCTTAAATCTTTAAAGTTAAAATGCCACAATTTGAGTTTAATTTTGGAGGCCCGCTTGCAAAATATCCAAGAAATTTTACAACAAAAAAAATTAGTGGAAAATTTATGACTGACAAATTTCTCTTTTGTGGCCTAGGTTCTATTGGCACCAGACATTTAAATAACTTGCACCTTCTCTTGCCTAAAGCAGAACTTTTAGCTTACCGTACCAAAATAAAAAGAGGGCCATTTCGTGACGCAAAACTAGCCATTAAAGAGTTTTTCAGTTTGGAACAGGCTTTAAAGGCAAAACCGACAGCAGTTTTTATCACCAATCCCACTGCCTATCATCTCACTACCGCTATTAAGGCTAGTAAATACAACTGTCATTTATTTATTGAAAAACCTTTAGCAACTAATACTAAAGGCGTCGATAAATTAATTAGGCTTGTAAAACAAAAAAAACTAGTTGCCTTCCTTGCTTATGTTTTGCGTTTTCATCCTCAAATAAAACAAATTAAAAAAATCATCGAGGAAGAAAAATTAGGTAGAATTTATCTTGTTCAAGCCTATTTTTCTTCTTATTTACCGGCTTGGCATCCTTGGGAGTCATATCAGCAAATGTATTCTGGAAAACAAAAACTCGGTGGAGGCGTGCTTCTGGATGCCAGTCATGAACTTGATTATCTTTATTGGTTTTTTGGTAAAGTTCATTGGCTGCAAGCTTGGCTAGGTAAATTGAGTAATTTAGCAATTGATGTTGAGGATACGGCATTAATAACCTTAAAATTTGTCAATAAGATTGTCGCAGAGATTCATCTTGATTATCTTGGCCAACCAGCTCAAAGGAAATTAATAATTATTGGTGAAAAAGGCACGCTAGCATGGGATTTTTTTGCCTCCAAATTGTCTTTATATGATGCTAAAAGAAAAAAGTGGCATACGATCCCTAAATCTCCTTCATCTAAAAGTTCTTTTTATAATAAAATGTATCTTGCAGAACTTAAGCATTTTTTAGAGTGTCTTAAAACTAAAAAAAAGCCTCTAATCACGCTTAAAGACGGTCTTTATGTTTTAAGAATCATTGAAGCAGTAAGAAAATCAAACAAAGAAGAAAAAAGGATTTATTTATGAAAAATTACGCGTTCAATCTTAAAAATAAAAGTGTAATTTTAACTGGAGGTGCTGGTTTTTTGGCAAAATATTTTGCTGAAGGACTTTTAAAATGTCAAGCAAAATTGATAATTACAGATATTAATAAAAATCTTCTTGAAAAAAGATCTTGGGAATTAAAAAAACTCAAAACCGGCCAAATTGATTATTATCCTCAAGATATTAGCCAGAAGGCAGCAGTTAAAAAAATCCTACACTTTGCTCTTAAGAAATATCAAAAAATTGATATTCTTATTAATAATGTCGCGGCCAAAAATCAACATGTTTCGCTTAGTGACTGGGATAAAACTTTAGCTGTTGATTTAACCTCAGTTAAAAATTGTCTTGAAATTATTGGCTATCATATGCTTAAAAATGGCGGTGGTAATATTATCAACATCGGCTCAATCTATGGTTTAGTTTCTCCAAAATTTTCTCTTTATCCTAAAAATTTAAAAATGGGTACCCCCAGCGTCTATGCCGCCAGTAAAGCCGCCCTTATTCATCTTACGCGCTACTATGCCTGTCTTTGGGCTAAAAAAAATGTTCGTGTTAACTGTCTTAGTCCTGGCGGCGTTTTTAATCATCAACCAATGGAATTCGTTAAAAATTATAATCGGGAAGTTCCTCTCGGGCGAATGGCCAAACCGGAAGAAATCGTAGGACCTTTACTTTTTTTATGTTCCCCTTACTCTTCTTATATGACAGGAGCTAATTTAGTAGTTGATGGTGGCTGGACCGCTTGGTAATCTTTATTTAATCAACTTTATTATTCTCGCTGCTGCCTTACCTAAAGGGAAACGATAATAAAGACTGCAAAATTTATAACCATTTTTAATCTGTTGCTTCCTAAAAGAGTTTTCTTCTTGCGTTAAAAGATAAAGATATTTCTTAAGCTCTTCTTCATTGGTGACTTTTAAAGCTCCTCCATTCTTCACATAAGGAATTCTTAAATCATAATCTTTATTAGTGAAATTAGCAACAACCACCGGCACACCAAAAAGCATGGCTTCAAAACCGGTCATTGACCACGCGATAATAACTACTTTAACCACAGCCAGCAATTCATAAAGTTCAATTTCCGCGTTGTTGGTAACCAAGGTACTCTTTATTCCCCAATTATCCAGATCTTTCAATAAGCTTTCACGATTTTCTGTGGGATGGGGTTTAATGACAAGCTGAATTTCTTTATTAGTCCTGCAAGCCAACCATACCTTCTGGAATTGTTTTTTCTTTTCTTGATAAGAAAGTAAAGGGTTAGGCTTGTCTGAAATCAAGAGGACGACTTTTTTATTTGGCTTGAGGGCTAATTTTTTATAGATTTTATTTTTATTAAATTTATTAAAAGCTTTTCTGTCTGCCAAAAAGTCAAGCTGAGGGTCACCATTAATGATAATTTTATGGGCCGGATAGCCAATTTTTAACAATTCATTTTTAATATATTTACCTACCGCTGAAAAATAATCTACATCATAGAGATTAGTTTTATCAGGCGATAGAAAAATACCCGAGTGGACTAAAATTCTTTTTGCTTGATAAGCCTTGGCTGTTTGTAAAAGGCTATTTTCCAGCAAACGCATGTCATTCAAACAAAAAACTGCTCTAGGTTTAACTTTTTTAAATAATTCTCCTGCGGCCTTTTTATAAATTTCTGCCAAAGGCAAAAGATAAACCATTATTATCTCAAAATAATCAAGTAAAATGGTAAATGGTACTTCGGAGATTTTAAATTTTTCAACCCAATAATTCTGATATTTTTTTTGTTGGCAATTATAAATTTTATTAATTATTTTGGGCGATAAAATTTGCGGAAGTAAAAAAAAATCTTTTTTAATGCCATAGAAATGCTTCAAACTCTTTTTAGTTTCTAAAGAATCGAGAATAAATAAAACTTTTTTATTTTTTTCTCTAAGTCTTTTATAAAGAGGCACTAAGGTTTTTAGGTGACGGAAAAAATCTGCACTCAACAAACAGGTTTCTTTATAATTATTAAAATCAAAGCTAAAGGTTTGCTTGGCTATGTTTGAAAATTTTTCTTTTCTCTCAAGGGTTCGTTTTTTAAACAAAATTTTTAACAGCCAATTATTTAACCAAGAAAGATCAAATAAAGAAAAGCAAAAAAAATCCAAATTATTTTTCTTAGCTAAAAATCTAGCGATTTTTTCTTCTTTGCTCTTGCCCAAAACCCAGATTTCTTTAGTTTGAAATCTTTTAATAACCTTGTTAATAACCTCTTTATAAGGAAAATAATAATAGCTTAGATAAGAAGTAATTTGGGTTCGACAAAGATCTAAATTATTATTGTTGGGTTCAAAATTTTTAATTTGCTCTTTAAACTTGTTAAAGACAGTTAAAGATTGTTCGCGGTACTTACCTAAATCAATTTTGCTGATTTCTTCACTGTATTTTATTATTTCAATGTCTTTATCTTTTAAATCAAAAGTATCCGACATCAATAAAATAACTCTGCTTTTCTTTTTTAATAAAAATATCAGCAATCTTAAACGAATAATTAATAAAGCAAGGTAAAACCTTTTAAAAATTCTCCCAAAAAATCCTGAATAAGTTTGTAATAAATAAGTATCTTGGGTAATAACTAAAATGGTGTTTTTCATATAAAATTTTAAAAAAAAGAAAAATTAATAATAATCAAACCTTAAATTATTTAAAATAGCAATAATTATAAAAAAAATAAAAATAATAAATAAAATTTTATTTTTTCTCAAATTCTTAAAAAGGAAGACAATAGAAAAATAGAAAAAAATTGGCACATTATAAAGCATATAAGAAGCTTTAATGTTATCTCCTTTCCAATGCTGGGGAAATTTAATCAAGACATAAAGAAAGCATATCCACGTCAAAAGACTACAAACAAATAATAAAGTTTCTGTAAAAACTCTCTTATTAATTTGTTGTCTAAGCAATAACCAAGAATTTTTAATTCCTGTAAACCAAAAACCTACAATCATCAATAAAGTCAAAGGTAAGTTTATCCTATTTTGCCAAGCGAGATTTGCTACTCTTTCTTTAGTGGTCAATAAACGATTAGTCTTTATCTGTTTCACGCTTATCCCAAAACGTCTTTGAGAAAAATAATTCCAGTAATCTCCCCAAAATTCAGAATAAAAAATTGGAATCAATCTGTTGGGACGTTCTGTAAATCCAGAGCGATGTGGCCAGTTCATCATTAAAACAAAAGGAATGTCAAAATAAAAAGATTTTGGCTGTCTTTGAAAAAAGGGAGTTTTTTTAGGCTCTACATTAATTTCACCAAACTCATAAATACCAGCATTAATTCTGCCAAAATAATACCAACTATTTCCTAAAATAATAACCAAAAGAAAAATCATTATTAATCTTAAAAATTTTTTAAAATTTAATTTCTTTTTTAGATAAAGAATAAAAAATCCCAAGATTATCGTCGCCAATAATATCAGTCCTGGAATTCTAGTTAATAAAGCAAGAGTAGTAAAAACAGCCAAAATAAATACGTTAAAACTTGAAGGTTTTTTTTGAACCTTTTTAATAAACCACCAAAAGCTCAAACTAAACAAAAAGAGTAAAAATAACTCAGGAGAATACATTACTGCCGTCTTGACAATTACGGGAGCAGAAAAAATTAGAACAAGAAAAAAAATAGCGTAAGTTTTTTGTCGAGGATAAATTTCCAAATAAATTGAATACCATAAAAGACCACTAACCAGTAATAAAATTACTGCTAAGTATTGCCAAATTTTTATTGCCTGAAAAAAATCTTGGCCGCTAATAAATGCGTATATCTGCCCAAAGAATCCAGAAATAAAATAAAATAGAGGGGGATTATAAGCCTCTAATGTTTCTTCTAAGCTTGGGATTTTAAACTCAGAACTTATAATCCTTCCATAAATTAAATGACGGGTAGCATCATAACCACCATTGACTGGATAATAATAAGCATTATGAAAAAATAAAAAGGCAAATAAGAAAATTAATAAAATCAAGATTTTTTCAAATCTCATAAAAATCAAAATTAATTTCCTTAAATAAATAATTCAGAAGCATAAAGTGGAAATTAGTTTATAATTTATAATAAACTTTAGCGTGTTCTGCACCAAAATATGGTCCTTGTTTAAGTTCAAATATACGTGCATTTGCTAAAATTTTTATACCATGACCCTCTGCAATAAGAAGAATACTATCATCCTTCTCTAAAATAATTTTTTCAAACACTTCACCTTTTTTATTAAATAAGGTCAATTCTATTTTTCCTTTTTGGATATATAAAAATTCCTGTATGTTCTTAATTTTTATAATTCTTGGTACTTTATGGATATGAGCCGGTAAAATTTCTCCTTTTTCCCGATTATGTAAACCAACTTGAAAAGGATTTTTATCTTCAGTAAAAAATTTTAATTTTTCAACCTTTAAATTATGTGGAAAAAAAATTGCAACTAATTTTTTTTTATAATATATCTCTTTTGGCTTATTCATTTTTTTTCTTTAAAATATTATTTAATGCTTTACATACCTTTCTAAATTCAGAAAAAGTGTTCCCTAAACCTGATGGTAAATATAATCCTTCTTTTGACAATCTTTCTGCCACTGGATACCTTTGATGATTATAAATACCTATTTTTTTAAAAGCAATATTGGGTGGATAAAAAAAAGCCCTAGTTTGAATCTTATATTTTTCCCATAAGATTTTCATTAAACGATCTCTGTTTATACCAATTTTTTTTTCTTTAACTAATACTGCATACATCCAATAAACATTTTTTGCCCATTCTTTTTCAACGGGTAAAACTAAATTTTTAATTTTTCTCAAATTTTTGTTGTAATAATCAGCCATTTTTCTTTTATATTTTATTGATTTATCAATCTTTTCTAAGCCAGCTAGACCAACTGCCGCCTGTAAATTGGTCATACGGTAATTAAAACCAATGCCATCGTGAATAAATCTTTTTCTTAAGTTGAAATTAAGATCTTTTAGTTTTTTTGCTTTTTCATAGATTTTTTTATTATTAGTTACCAACATACCTCCTTCGCCGGTAGTAATAATTTTGTTGGCATAAAAACTAAAGCAAGATACATCTCCAAAAGTTCCCACTTTTATATTTTTATACTCTGCACCACAAGCTTCAGCCGCATCTTCGATTAATTTTAAATGATACTTTTTAACCAATCTTATAATCGAATCCATATCACAAGGGTGACCGTAAAGATGAACCACCATTATAGCCTTAGTGCGTGAGGTAATTTTTTTCTCTATCAAAGCGGGATCAATATTATAAGTCTCTGGTTTTACATCTACAGGAACAGCAACAGCACCGCAATACCAAATAGCAAAATAACAAGAGCCAATTGTCAAAGCTGGTAAAATTACTTCATCTCCTTTGCCAATTCCTAAGCTTGCCAAGGCTAAATGTAAAGATGTTGTTCCAGAAGTAGTCGTGGTCGCATATTTCGCTCCTAGCCATCTAGCAAAAGCTTTCTCGAAACGATCAACAAAAGGTCCTTCGGCAGAAAGCCAATTGGTTTTAATACACTCAGTAAGATACTTTTTAGCTCGAGGGTTGATTTTAGGACGATTAACTGGAATCATTTATTTACTAAATTTTAAAAAGAAATTTTTTAATATTAACCAAACATATTTTTCCCCTCTTTTTATAAAATCAAAAAAATTATCTCCAGTTTTTGAATTACCAAATTTTCGGGAAACGCAAATATAGGGTATCTCTTTTATTTTAAAATTATTTTTTAAAAAATAAGCAATCATGTCAATAAAATACTCACCATAATCACCATGTAATTTAAAATTATTAAATACTTCTCTTTTGGCTAAGATAAAACCACTTGTATAATCCTTAAATGAATTACTTATCAATATTTGGGCTAATTTGTTAATTAACCAACTGAAAATTACTGCCATTTTTTTTTCTCTTCTGTCAGCTCCGCCTTTAACATAGCGTGAAGCTACAACTATATCATAAGCAGGTAAATATTTCATCATGGATAAAAGATATTGGGGTGGATGGGATAAATCAGCATCCAACCAACCGATAATATTACCCCTAGATTTTTGGAGACCAAAATTTAGAGCCCCGGTTAAACCCCTCTCTTTAACTCTGCGATAAAGCCTCACCTTGTGATTTTTCTTTTGTATTTTCAGCACTGTAAACCATGTTTTATCAGGTGAATTATCATCTACCACAATAATTTCTAAAAGATTGTCTTTTAAAATTTTTTGAATTTTATCAATAAGAAATTTAATATTTTCTTTTTCATTATAAGTGGGAACAACAATGGAAACTTTTAGTCTTTTTTTCATTTCTTTGCTAAAATAATGATGGAGCTACCCCAAGGAAAGTTAACAAAGCGCAATAACCAGTTTTCAATTTTCCCTAACAAAATTAAAAAATTATTAAGCATGAAAGGCAGTTGTTTAAATTCTGTCTTTTTTTTTGTAAAAAATTTAGCCACCAATCTTTCCACTAAAAAAAGGGGAAAGGGTAGAAAAAAAATATAAGAACTTCTTAAAACTTCGAAACCCGCTTTTCTTATTTTTGCTTCTAGTTCCTCTAAGTTGTATCTTTGACGCGCCTGAACAGCAATATCATGAGGACCAAATAAAAAATTGTAAGCACAATCAGTAATCAACAGATAACCTTTTCTCTTTAAAACTCGATAAGCTTCTTTTAGAACCAAAGTGTCATTTTTTATTTTTTTATGATAAAGAACGTCAAACAAAGTTAGTAAATTAAAAGTGTTTTTCTGAAAAGGAATTTTATTAGCTGAAGCTTTTACTAAATTTTTAAAGCCTCTTTTTCGACAAAACCTTAAAGCTAAAGAAGAAATATCTATTCCCCAGACTTTTCCCCAAGAAGAAAGAAGAAGTAAATTTCTCCCAGTACCACAACCAACATCCAAAATCTTACTTTCTTTTTTTAATTTGAGTTTCTTAAGCCAATTTTCGATAAACAAACGCTTCACCAAAAACCACCAGTAATTTTCTTCCCTTTCATACATTAAAATATATTCTTTTGCTTCCATAAAAATGTTAGTCTTTTTTAGCAACTTTCTTTATCAAACAAGCAATATGCTCAATTTCTTTTTCTGTTAAATCAGAAAAACTTGGTAAATTAATTCCTCTTCCGGCGATTTTTCTCGTTATCATAAAATTTTCTTTTTGTTGTTCTTTATAAGGTGGAAGTAAGGATAGCGGATAAAAAAACGGTCTAGTCTGAATACCTTTTTCTCTCAGAAATTCAATTAATTTATTTCGGGAAAGACCAAAAATGTTTTTATTTACTAAAATGGAGTACATCCAAAAATTGCTTTTGGCCCATTTTTCTTCTTTAGGTAAAACGATACCCTTAATATTTTTAAGATATGAAGTATAAAGTTTGGCAATTTTTCTTTTCTGGTCAACAAATTTTTTAAGTTGAGCCAATTGGCCGATACCCACAGCAGCTTGCAAATTAGTCATCCCGTAATTATAGCCAACAACCGTATGCCAGTAAGGATGTTTTTTAGGCTTCTTCCCTTGGTCTCTAAATAATTTTGCTCTTTCATATATTTTTTTGTTATTGGTAACTAACATACCGCCTTCTCCGGTAGTAATGATTTTATTACCAAAAAAACTAAAACAACCTATATCTCCCAAAGAACCCGTAGGTTTTCCTTTATATAATGAGCCAAGTGATTCTGCAGCATCCTCAATCACAAAAAGTTTATATTTTTTGGCAATTTTTTTAAGCCTATCCATATCCACGGGATGACCATAAAGATGAACTGGAATGACTGCCTTAGTTTTTTGAGTAATATTTGATTCAAGCTTATTTAAATCAAGATTCCAAGTGCTTTCTTCACACTCTATAAAAATAGGTTTAGCGCCAACATAGGTAACAACATTAGCCGTGGCAACAAAAGTCAAAGCCGGAACAATTACTTCATCACCCTTTCCTATACCTAAAGCCAGTAAAGCTAAATGAAGCGCTGCCGTGCCATTGGCGCAAGGAAGAGCATATTTTACTTGACACACTTTAGCAAATTTCTCCCCAAATTCCTTAACTTTATCTCCTATCGAAGAAATCCACCCTTCTTTTAAACACTGTCTTACAAGTTTTTTTTCTAAAGAAGAAAAGTGAGGTTTAGCTAAGGGTATTTTTATCTTATCCTCCATCTTTTAAATCCTCTCTAATCTGCTGGATAATTTTTATGGGACTAAAAACTAATCTTAAATATTTTATATCAGCGCTTTGAATAATCCTAATTTTTTTCATGATTATATAAAAAGTGGTCAAAGTTAACATTAAATATAGACTCTTAACTAAAAATATCTGATCTTGAGGAAAAAGAATTATAATAAACAAAGTAAGAATTATTATATAAAAACTCTTCAAATAGGGCTTAATCTTTAAATAGTAATAAACTAAATATATTTTCACCAACGCTGCTGAAAACCAAGCAAGTAAATTGGCTAAAACTGATCCCAAAGCACCTAAACCAAACAAATTAATACCAAAAAGGTTTTTAGGAACAAAGATTAACTGAAAAATTCCAGCCAACCCTACACTTAAAACTGTTAAGGGAGCAATTATCTGGTGTTTACCCGCTGCATATAAAACATGGTCGTAGGGTGACGAAATCATCAAAATAACGATTCCCGCCAAAGAAAGAGAAAAAATATTTATTGAGGGCCCAAATTCTTTTCCTAAAACAAAAGTGGTAAATTCCTTGCTGAAAAAATAAAGACTTAATAAAATAGGTGTAAAAGTTAACAAAAGATATTTAATTGCCAAATCGGTGTATTGCTGAATTTTATTTAATTCATTTTTCGCAAAAAGTTGAGAAACTCGGGGGAAAAATAAAGTTATTAAAACTCCATAAAGTGTTTTTAAAAAAGCTGTTAGTCCTATAGCCGCTGAATAATAACCCACAGTAGCCGAGTTCCAAAAGTTTTTAAGAATAACCATATCAAGATTACCTTGAATATAAGTAAATGGGTAAATAACAAAAAAGGGTAAACTATAATAAAAATATTCTTTGAATAATTTTTGATTAAAAGGAGAGAAAAAATACTTTTTGGATATGAAAATAATTATGATAAAAAGGGAAAACCCTTCCAAAAAATAAGAAATACTTAAGCCTAAAAGGTTCCTCATCCATAAGATAGAAAAAATTAAACCTATAATTCTTATAAGTTTAGTCATGCCCACAGTAAGATTTTGGATGGTGACTAGCTGTAAACCTTCAAACGTAAGTAAAATCGAAGAACCAAGACGATTAAAAAATTCATAAAATATTAAAATTAAAAAAGTAAAAATTTTATAATTAGCTTCATTCCTTGAGAATAAAAAAAATAAATAAAAAATGGCACTAACAAGAAAAAGACTTAAAAGTAGTAATTTAACGGCTAAAAAGACTGTTACTTTTTCCTTTATTCCTTTTTTATCGGCAACAAAGCGAACGTGGGCTCTAGAAAAACCAAAGTCTGAAAAAAGCAACATAATCCCTAAAATCCCTAAATAGTAATTAATTTCTCCAAGTGTTTCGGCACCAAAAAATCTTGCTGATAAAGAAAGACTTAAAAAACCCAAAAAACTTGCTAGGCTAACTCCTATAAACTGGATAATAATTTTTCTTCCTATCATGGTTTATAGCCTACTGCTAATTGGCAAGTTAACTTGCCAATTTTAGTCAAAAAGGGATTCAAATCATTAATAAGTATTGTCAAAAAGTTTATTAAATAACGACCTGGTTGAGGCTTATATCTGCCTATTCTCAGGTAAAACTGGTAAATTTTTTTAAAGATTAAGGGGTGACTTTGAAGAATTGATACCTTTTTAAAATATTTCTCCATAAAATTTTGCATCTCTTCAACCGTATACTCTCTCACGTGCATTTTGTCTTGAGTTTTCTCAGAAGTCTTTATGACTGAAGAAACTATTGCTCTACCTTTTGGCTCTAAAACTCTCTTAATCTCCTTGAGTATTTTTTCAGGACGACAAACATGCTCTATAACATCAGCACAAATAACAAATTTAAAAATATTTGAGGGAAAGGGCAACGCATAAGCACTGGCTACCTGGAATTGACAAAACTCCTGATTTAATTTTCTACATTTATTTTTAGCAATTTTTATAGCTTCAAAAGAAGTATCAATCCCATAAATTTTTCCTCCTTTCTCTTTACTAATTAAATAACTCAAAGCACCATCACCACAACCAACATCTAAAACTTTATCAGTTTTAACTAGTTTGGGTAATTGCCTTAAAATTAATTCATAGCGAGCTTGAAGAAAGGCATTAAAAGTAAAAATATTTTTCTTAATCCCCTGCCAATGATAATCACTTCTTTCAAGATATTTATTAAATTTAATTTCTTTTAATTTTTGCGGCATAAAAAAATTAAATCTTGAGCTAATAAATTCTGCCAAAATCTTACTGGTAACCAAAATTGTTTTATTCTATTAAGATAAGGAATTGGTGTAAAAC
>Ga0136652_1000307_pt1 | contig 24659 bp, 17 predicted proteins | sample ConPoolayeEmetaG_FD_94864 | JGI IMG/M metagenome (GOLD analysis project Ga0136652, IMG submission 94864) | Hot spring microbial mat communities from California, USA to study Microbial Dark Matter (Phase II) - Cone Pool mat layer E metaG... ...
CCCCTATCCCACGGGGGCAATAGCGCGTGTTATCGAGAATGAACTGGAGATTGATACCCTCCCCCCGATGAAAAAGGCAGAGAGGATGGCTTTCCGAAAAAGAACAAGCCAAGGCCTCTCCCTGGCACTTGATGAGGGGCTGGACTTTGTCTTCGGACTTTCCAGCGTCCTAGTCGCGCTGGGGGAGCAGGTCAGCGAAGGCATAGAAAAGGGATTCAACATTCCATCCCTCCTCTCCCATCCAAGAGCCCTGCCTCGATTGGTAAGGGGGCTTATCAAAAGCAAGCTTGAGGGGCGCCGCCTGCTCCCCAAAGACCTGTGGTCCGTAAAAGGGATAGGATGTATAGGCACGGACAGCTCGGTGCTCAGGGAGAAGATAGCTCATTACTGGGGAAAGCCCCCTCTGGAGGTTTATGGGGCTGCCGAGGTGGGCATCTTTGCCATACAAACCTGGGACTATAAAGACCTGATATTTGTCCCCAGCCTTTGCTTCCTTGAGTTCATCCCCGAGGAGGAATATCTGAAATTAAGAAGGAATCAGACCCATAGGCCACGCACCATCCTCCTAGACGAGGTTGAGGCGGGGAAGCGATATGAGCTAATATTTACTAGCCTCCAGGGAGGGCCATTTGTCAGATATAGAATCGGCGACATGATCAAGGTAGTCGCAGTAAGAAATGAGCATCTCAACATAAATCTTCCCCAGATAGCTGTTGATTCCCGCATCGACGGGATCATCGATATCGGTGGCTTCCCCCGCCTCACTGAGAGCGCGATATCAAGGGCAATAGAAGAATCGGGGCTCGCCTGCCAGGGGTGGACAGCAAGGAAGGAGGTCAGGGGGGAGCCTCTAATCCACATCTATATCGAGCTGAAGGACCAGCAAGTAAGCGCTGAGGAGGCCAGGCTTGCCATCCACAGAAGCCTGAAGGAGATAGATCACGATTATGCCGCTTTGGAGGATATGCTGGGCTTTAAGCCACTGCGGGTAACCCTCCTCCCTGAAGGAGCCTTCCAAAGGTATATGGCGGAACAACAGGCCAAAGGGAAGGAGCCGGCTGACCCGGAAGTGCCCCGGTTAAATGCCCCGGATGAGGTAATAGAAAGGCTTATCGGCACAACGCTAGGCTAAAGATAGGGGCTGACCTTTCATGAATATAAGCATCGGCACGTTCGTCCCATTGACTGCTTTCCTGGGCTTTGCCGTGCTCATCATACTGGTAGCCCGGCAAGGCTTACAAAGGAGGGTCAATCAGCTCTTCATCTGGTTTGCCATCACCATGATGCTCTGGGGATTTGGCTCCTTTATGATGCATGCCAATTTCCAGGGTATGGACACCCTCTTCTGGAACAATTTTTTGTTTGTGGCTGTAGTATTTGGCTCTATCGCCTACTATCACTTCATTCAGGTCTTTCTAAAAAAACGGGTGCCCCTATTATGGCTCTCACTAGGCTACGGCATCTGCCTCCTGTTCATCGTTGCCACCACTATGGGCTACACAGTGGAGAGCGCTTACATCGTTGACGGTCGCTACCACTACGAATTCGGAATCGCCGCTTATGCCATTGCACCCATAGGCTACTGCTATGTGATAGCCTCGGCTTATCAGCTTTTTCAGGCATACCGGAAGGCAAAAGACCCCCTGGTTCGCAACAGGATTGTCTATCCCTTGCTTGGTGCCCTTGTCATCCTCCCTCTGGTGGCAACCAATTTCGTCGAGGCACTTGGGCGCTACCCCATCGACCAGCTTGGCAACCTCATAAACGCCATCTTGATCTCCTACTCTATGCTCAGATACAAACTCCTCGACATCTCCCTTGTCCTACGAAGGGGGTTTGTCTTTACTGTAGTCACCGCTATGATCACCGCAATCTTTCTTATCTTCATCGTTCTTCTCCAGAGTATGCTTCAGGAATATACTGGCTATAGTCTCTGGTTCGCCGCTATTGTGACCGCAATCCTTGTTGTCATAGTCTACCAGCCACTGCTTAACCTGACCCGGCGGTGGGTCAACAGACTTTTCCATCGTGAAGAGTATGACTACCGCCAGATGCTCAGGACCTCAAGCCAGGCGATGGCATCCATGCTCAACCTTGACGAGCTGGGGAACTGGCTCATAGAGAAAATCTGCCGGGCATTTGGCACAGCAAAGGCGGGGTTATTCCTGCTTGACGATGAAACACATAGCTATCGCCCGAGGATACTAGTGGGCTATGAAGGCCCCATCGAGGGCAAAACGGCTTGGAGGAGGGATAGCCCCCTGATAAGGTGCCTTGATGAGGAGGAGCGCCCCTTGAGGCAGGAGGAGATAGAGACCTTCCCCCAGCTTCGCGGCCTGTGGAAATCGGAGAGAGCAGAGCTTGAAAGACTGGGTGCTGCGATGCTTGTTCCTCTCAAGGCTAAGGCTAGGCTCATCGGGATGCTCGTTCTTGGTCGAAAGAGGTCCGGGGATGTGTACAACAATGATGACCTAGAGCTCCTGGCAACCCTAGCTAACCAGGCATCGGTCGCCATCGAGAACGCTCGGCTCTATGAAGAAGCCAAGCACAACGCGGAGCGGCTTGCCGTTTTAGGTGAGATAAGCAGGATCATCAGCTCCAGCCTACACATTCAAGAGGTATACCAGGCCTTCATTCAAGAGATAAAAAAGCTGGTTGACTTTGATCGTGCCAGCATCGCCCTAGTTGAAGGTGATAGGCTAAGGTTCCTCGCCGTCTCCTCGGTGGTGCCCACAGAACTGGGTGACGGGGTCTCTCTCCCCCTGGATGACACAGCCACCGGTTGGGTCATTCAGCACGGAAGGACAAACATCGAGCGCGACCTGGAGCAAGAAAGGCAGTTTCCAATCGATGAGGTCCACCTCAAGAGTGGCTTGAGATCAGCCATTCGCATCCCCCTCTTTTCTAAGGGTAAGGTCTTTGGCACCTTTAACCTCTCGAGTCGTCAACCCCATGCCTATGGTGACGCGGAGCAGGCGATTCTGGAACAGATCGCAGGGCACTTAGCAGTGGCCATCGAGAATGCCAGGCTATATGAGGAATCGCTACGGACCCTTGAGGAACTCAGGGCAACCCAGGACTACCTCATTCGGTCAGAGAGGCTCAGGGCGCTGGGGGAGATGGCTGGAGGGGTCGCCCATGACTTCAACAACATCCTCGCTGCTATCTTGGGCAGGGCGCAGCTACTTCTTGAGGATATAACCGATGAGAAGATAAGAAAGGGCATCCAGGTTATTGAACAGGCGGCTCTTGACGGCGCTCAGACCGTGCGTCGGCTTCAGGATTTTACCAGGGTAAGAGCCGACCGAGATCTCGACCTGGTGGACCTGAACAAGGCGGTAGAAGGGGCTCTGGAGATGGTGGAACACCGCCGAGCCGAGCAGCGAGAGACTGGTGGGGCAAACATTGATATCTACCTCAGCCTGGGCAAGGTTAACCCAATAAGAGGAAACAGCGGTGAGCTGAGGGAGGCATTGATTAATGTTATGCTCAATGCCCTCGATGCCATGCCTGACGGGGGGAGGCTCACCATCAAGACAGAGCAACAGGATAGCTGGGTGGTCTGCTCGGTAAAGGACACCGGGGTCGGAATACCCCCCGAGATGAAGCACAAGATATTTGACCCCTTCTTCAGCACTAAGGGAGCAAAGGGCACCGGGCTGGGGCTTAGTGTAACCTATGGTATCGTTACTAGGCATGGTGGGAAGATAGAGGTGGAGAGCACGGTTGGTAAAGGCACAACCTTTCAAATCAAGTTTCCAGCGGCCGAGGGCGTTGTAAAGGAGGTAATCCCACCGCCACCGCCTGCCCCGCCCGGAAAGGCGACCATCCTTGTTGTCGATGACGATAGGGAGGTGGGCAATGTCCTTCACCTCATCCTCACTCAATTGGGTCACCAGGTGACAGTCGCTACCAGGGGGACAGAGGCGCTCACCATGTTTCGCCAGGGTAGCTATGACCTTGTAATCACCGATCTGGGGATGCCCGACATATCAGGGTGGGACATTGCCAGCGAGATCAAAGCCAAGAGCCCAGAGACACCGGTTATTCTGATCACGGGCTGGGGCGTGCAGCTAGACGCCACGGAGAGAGAAAAGGTGGACGGCGTCATCGCCAAGCCTTTTAGCAAAAGCGAACTATCAGCACAATTGGCACAATTCTTAGGCGCCAAGGGCTAGGCTCAACGATTAGTAGACCATCTCCCCCCTGATAAAAGCAGCGGTGCGGGGGTCTGTGGGGCTGGTGAATAATTGCTCCGTATCGCCCATCTCGATAACTCTGCCCTCCAACAAAAAGAGCACCCGATGAGCAAGCCTTCTTGCCTGAAAAACATTGTGGGTCACAAGCACGATGGTTGTCCCCCTCTCCCGATTTACTCTCAAGATAAGGCCCTCAATAAGGGCTACATTATATGGGTCGAGGTTGGCAGTTGGCTCATCCAGGAGGAGCAGATCCGGCTCGATCACGAAAGCTCGGGCCAAAGCCACTCGTTGCGCCTCGCCCCCGGAAAGGGTTGAGGCCGGTGCTTTGGCCAGATGAATAAGGCCAACCATCTCTAACGCACTTTGAACTCGAGACTGGATCTCCTTTTCCCCACGCAGCCTCAGTCCATAGGCGACATTTGCGGCCACACTGGCGCTTAAAAGCATAGGCTCCTGGAACACCATGGTCACCTTTCGCCTCACCGCCAAGGGGGGCGAACCTGTACCTTCAATAGCGTAGCCATCAAAGTTTATTCTGCCCGAGGTGGCCGGTTCCAGGAAGTTGAGCAGGCGCAGAAGAGTGCTCTTCCCCGCCCCACTGGGACCCATGATTCCCATTATCTCTCCCCTTCGGATGTCCAGCCTTTCAACGCGGCAGACCTCCCTCGCCCCGTAGCATTTCACCACACCATCGAGCTCGCAAATGATCTCCCTCATTGGTCCAGGTATCTCCCCTGTAGCCTCAGCATAACCAGGTTGACCAGAAAACAAATGAGAAGCAAGACTATGCCCAATGCAATCGCCATATCAAACATCCCCATGCGGGTGAACTGGACGATTGCGGTAGTGAGCACTCGAGACACCCCTTCGATATTGCCCCCCACCATCATCACAGCACCGACCTCGGAGATGATCGCGCCAAACCCGGCGACGATGGCGACGATCACCCCCACCCTCGCCTCCCCGAGGACAGTCAGGGTAGTCTGCCAGCCGCTCGCCCCCAGGCTCACAAGCTGCTGCCTCAGATTGGGGTTGACCCCCATGACCGCCGCCATGGTAAAGCCGGCAACAATCGGGAAGGAGATGATGACCTGGGCAAAGATCATGCCATTAGGGGTATAAAGCCACTGGAGACTGCCAAGGGGGCCACTCCGGGAAAGCAAGAGATAAACAAATAGCCCGACCACTACCGGGGGGAAACCCATTCCAGTATAGATGGCGGCGATGGTAAGCCTCCTCCCCCAGAAGCGGCGGAAGCCGAGCCAGCAACCAACCGGGATGCCGATGAGGGTGCTCAACAAAAGGGCAGTGCCCGAGACCCTCAGGGTTAGGAGGACGATCCCCCACACGCCCGGGTCGCCACTGAAGATAAGCTGTATCGCCTGAACTAAACCCTGCCAGATATCACTGATGGCGTCGTTCGCCTCCTAGTCACTGGTTCTGCCAAAACTCAAGGCTGTTGGGATAAAATAGGGGCTGGCCATATTCCTCTACGCCAAATTGGGCGATCATCAGCTGGGTATCATAGGAAGTAATGTATTCGATAAACGCCATCGCCAGGTCGTAATTCACATGGGGGTGAAGCTCCGGGTTTACCGCGATAATACCGTAGGGGTTGAGAAGTATCTCATCGCCCTCAAACAGGATCACCAGATCAAGCCCACCCGACCGGGAGAGATAGGTAGCACGGTCAGAGATAGTATAGGCCAGTTTCTCATTAGCAAAAGTGAGGGTCTCCCCCATCCCCTGCCCCACCGAGAGATACCATTTGTCCTCGCCTGGGGTTGGAGTGAGGCCAGCCTCCTCCCAGATCTCCATCTCCTTTAAGTGGGTGCCTGAGTTGTCGCCCCTGGAGACGAAGGTTGCCTCGGCCTTGGCGATCCGGGCAAATGCCTCAGCGGCGGAGGCTGCTTCACTTATCACTGCCCGGTCATCAGGTGGGCCGATAATTACAAAGTCGTTATACATGATATCGCGGCGGCTTACGCCATATCCCTGGGCAACAAATTCATCCTCCTCGGCGCGGGCGTGAACCAGGATGACATCGCAATCCCCCCTCCTGCCAAGTTTGATGGCTTGACCAGTGCCCACGGCTATCACCTCGACACGGCAGTGGTATGCCTCCTCAAAAGGGGGGAGGATATAGTCGAGGAGTCCGGAGTCGGCGGTGCTGGTGGTGGTTGCTAGGATCAGGGTCTCGGTACCACCCCAGCCCGCCGCCACTATGAGAGCCAGCCCCAGAAGGATAAAGAGGATAAGCGCCCTCTTAGCCATGCTTACCTCTCCCCGGATATGGGCAAAAGAAGGCGCCTCGAGGGGTGAGGCGGAGGTGAAGATATTACTCTCAACGCCATCTCTCCTTTCCAAACACGGGGGGCGCAGGCGTTTCCCCCTGCACCGTATCGGTTGCTCGCCATGCCCTAGCTGGGTTCAGGCGCGGCAACTCGGAGAGTCATTACCAGGTTCGAGGTTATTTTAGCATGGCCCCCACCGAAAAGTCAATTTCACAGGCATAAAGACGCCAATAGCCAGTGGTCTGCTCGGTGGTAAGGCCGTAAGGACTGGATGAGTAGATTTGAGGCAGCAATGCGTTATTCATGCTGCTTTGCAAAGATCACCGTAGTATGATATGCTTAAAAGCGAGGACCCGCCAGTGTGTGGGGAGGGGTGTGGTGTTCTCGGTAGCTTCCACGCCGCCAGAGGGAACAGAGCGTACACCCTCTAGAAGTCGGTGTAAAGCCTTATTCTGCTATCACTGGTGGATGGACAAGAATATTGGGGCGGCTTGAAGCTAGAGGGGAGGTAAATGCTCAGTTGCCAGACGAACCGCAGATCGTAGGGGACTAACCTCTTCACCGAAGGTAGTTACGGCAGTAAAGGGAGGTGCGAAAATGGTAACCTCGACGAGCGCCAGAAAGGCGTTAAAGACAACATTGGAGGTGCCAACCTTAAGGAAGAGCTATTATGCCCGAACTCTTGATGACTCAAAAAAGGGCAAAAAGGTGGCCTGGTGCAGCAACAATGTCCCGGTAGAAATCCTGGATGCTATGGATATAACCTCTGTGTTCCTTGAAAACTATGCCACGGTGATTGCCGCCAAAAGGCTGGCATCAGGATTTTGTGCCGCTGGGGAAAGGATGGGCTTCTCCCAAGATGTATGCGGCTATGCCAGAATGCTCATGGGGTATGTGCTTGCCCGGGGTGAGGTGCCTGAAGCCCCCTACGGGGGTTTGGCTAAACCCGACTTTCTGCTGGTTAATAGCTATAGCTGCGATTCGCGATTGGGCTGGTTTGCGGCGATGAGCCGCGCTCTTAATATTCCGCTGCATGTTCATGATGCCCCTCACCAGCCTGACGGCGGATGTGATTTAGCCCACTATGCGCTCTACACTGAGCTTGAGCTTAGGAGCCTCGTCGCTTTTCTGGAGGAGCAAACCGGCACCAAGCTTGACCAAGACCGCTTAAGGGAACGGCTAAGCCTATCCCGCCAGACTAGCGATATCCTGTTCGACATAAACGAATTGCGAAAGGCAGTCCCTTGCCCTATGGGTTCGGCTGATATGTTCACCGCAGTTTGGCCGGCTTTATATATGGCTGGCACCAAGGAATGCGAAGACTTCTACCAAAGGCTTCGAGCGGAGGTTGAAGAGCGGATAGCCAAGGGAATTGGCGTGGTTCCCGAGGAGAAATTTAGACTCATGTGGAGTGGCATTCCCCTCTGGTACAACATGAGCCTGGTCAACTATGTCGAAGACTTTGGTGGGGTGGTCGTCATTGAGGGCTTCTACCGCTCAAGAGAGCGAAGGCTCCCCCCTCAGGACGATGACCCGATAAGGGATATGGCTTTGAGCTCTACCCGGCAACGAACTTGGCCACAAAGTATCGTTGACTCGATTGATGATCTCCTAGAGGCAATAAAGGAGTACAAAATCGATGGCGTAATCCTGTCCTTCAATCCCTCGTGCCGATTGTCTTACATCCCTCAGATGGAGCTTCAAAAGTCGCTTGAGGACCGGGGCATACCAACCCTGGGTCTGGAATGCGATATGGCTGATGAGCGAACCTACTCAGAGGGACAGGTGAAAACCAGACTGGATGCTTTCGTCGAAAGGTTGCTGGCCAAAGCCTAGACCAGGTGCCGCTCCCTTTGAAAGGAGATGAAGAGTGATAGAGGAGTTTCGAAGATATCGTCCGAACCGCCATCAAGCCGCTATCACGTGGAAAGAACAGAATGGGGGGGAGGTTTTGGGCACATTCTGCTGCTGTGTCCCCGAGGAGATTATTCACGCTGCCGGCATGCTTCCAGTTAGGGTTCTGGGTGAGCACGAGGAGACCACAGAGGCTGACCTACATTTTCCGGCTAATTTATGCCCTTACTGCAAGAGTTGCTTCGACCAAGCCCTAAAGGGAAGGTATGACTACCTGGATGGGTTGGTCATCCCAAATGTATGCAATGTGATTAAGGCAATGTACGGTTTTAGCAAGCTCCTGCTGAAGGCTCCCTACATCTACTTCCTAGAAGTACCCCAGCGGCTAAGCAGCAATGGCGTAAACTTCTTTGCTGAGGAGCTGGCTCGCTTTAAAGAATCCTTGGAGGATTTTTCGGGGAGACAGATTTCAAACGAGGCGCTAAGCCATTCCATTGAGGTCTACAACGAAAACAGGGCCCTTTTGCGGAGGGTATACGAGCTGAAGAGAAGGTCTCCACCCCTTATCTCGGGTTCTGAGGCTCAGGAGATAGTAATCTCGAGCATGCTCATGCCAAAGGAAGAGCATAACCGGCTGCTCACTCAACTCCTGGAACTAATCCAACACCGTGATGACCCTCCAAAGCAAGGGGTGAGGCTCTTCATATCGGCAAGCATCCTTGACGACAGCGACTTTCTTCGGCTCATCGAGGAGTGCGGCGGGAGTGTGGTCGCCGATGACATGCCTATGGGCAGTAGATATTTCTCTAGCTCGGTTGACACACACGATGAGCCCTTCCATGCTTTAGCCGACCGCTATTTAAACAGAATCGCCTGCCCTCGCAAGATGCTGCCCGATGATAGGCTTGCTTTCACTACCCGGATGATGAAGGGGGCTGATGTCAAGGGGGTGATAATCCATAATATGAGGGCTTGCGATCCCCACCTTTATGAATATCCCCTTTTGAAAGCAAAGATGGAGAGTGAGGGGTTGCCAGTCCTATTTTTTAGGGGCGAAGAGATAGAAGCCGAGCAGGAACAGCAAAGGGCTGATATTGAGGCATTTATCGAAATGCTTAAGGGATGAGTATGTTGTCTTGCAAATTCAGTTAAGGAGGAGATGAGCCAGATGGGGATATATCCACGGGCAATATCCCAGGCTTGAAATAAAGCTCGCTTCACCATCGATGGGCCTGCCCTAATACTAACTAGGAAAGCGATATCCCGATCCTGATGCTCACTGCCAGGAAGGAGGATACCGGCAAGATAGTTGGCCTTGAGCTTCGAAAGACCTTGACCGGATTGGTGGTAAGGAGTAAAATAGAAGAGGGGTGCTTATGCAGTCAAGTCTAATCGGAAAGATCGAAAAGGCCAAGCGTTATGCTCAAGAGCCTAGCAGGGCAACCTTTTCCCAGTTCGGCGTGATCTTCCGGGGAGAGCATGATAGCTATAGCGTTAGCTACAAGAATGGAAAATGGGACTGCTCCTGCGATTTCTTTTCAAGATGGCAGCTATGTAGCCACACCATGGCCCTTCAGAAAATATTGGCGGATATGCTGCCTAAGGAGGCTCTTACCGAGCCCTCTTGCCACACAGCCTAGCCACATCTCGCCCGGCACAGCTTGGGTTTGAGCTATCTCCTACTGCCTTATCCTTCGCAGCTCTATCTTGACCGCGTTCATGCGATCCATACACTCAAGCTCGATAACATCGGGGTCTCCTCCCCACTCCGCGGGGAACCTACCACCGAACTGCAGCATTATAAGATAGGGGAAGATGTCGTGATAGAAGAAACCACAGAGTCCCCCGCTTGAGTGCCCGCTGAGCTCAATCCGGTCCCCTACCCTGTGACCGGCGCTGCAAGACCCTTTGACCTCCTTTATTGTGCCCACCACGCGATATCCGATCTGCATCCGTTCCGCCATCTTATCCTCCTCCTTGATTATTCTAACGCTCAGGGGGGATGCCCCTTACACACTCTATCGCCTCAGCAACAATAAAGAGGGAGCCGGTGGCACAAATAAGGTCTCCCTTCTCCTGTGCCATCCCCAGCGCCCGTGATACGGCAGAGGCAACGCTGTCCTCAACCACGCAAGTCACCCCCAATTTTAAAAACTCGGTAGCAACCGCCGAAGGCGCCGCCGAGCGGGGGTGACGGGAGCGGGTAGCGATGACCGAATCACAAATTGGGGCAAGCTCACCCGCAATGCCTGCAATATCTTTATCAGACGATGTGCCTATTATGAGGATCAATCTTCCAAAGTTGAAATACTGCCTAAGCGCCTCGCCGAGCCTTCTTGCCGAGTCAACGTTATGGGCACCATCGACGATAAACATAGGCTCATCAAGCAGAATCTCCAGCCTCCCCGGCCAGCGAACTTGGCTGAGTCCGGCGGCGATGCTCTGGGGTGAGAGCCTCACCCCCCCAATGGTAAGCATCTCAAGGGCAGCAACCGCGGTAGCGGCGTTCTCAAGCTGATGATCACCAATAAGGGGGATAGTCAGATTGTAGTCAGCCAGTCTCCCCCTCACTCGTAGGGATTGCCCCTCCAGGTTGGCGCTCTCCCTCTGCCAGGTAACGTCCTTCCCCACCATCACCAGTCTCGCCCCCCTCTCCCGGCAGACTTCCTCTATAACCCTCGCAGCCTCCTCCCTTTGTGGGGAACTCACCACTATTTTCCCCGGCTTTACAATCCCTGCCTTCTCCCTTGCTATCTGGGAAAGAGAATTACCCAGGATCTCGGTATGGTCAAAGCTTATGGAGGTGATAACACAGACCTGGGGATCCACCACATTGGTGGCATCCAGCCGGCCCCCCAACCCCACCTCGATCACCTGAAAATCAACCCGCTTCTCCTCGAAGTAGGCAAAGGCTAAGGCAGTCAGTATCTCAAAAGTGGTGAGTTGCCCGTAGGCACCCTGGCGATTCACCACCTCGATCTCAGGTTGCAGCTTTACCACAAAAGAGGCTAGCTCCTCCTCAGCGATCAGCCCCCCGTCGATACTTATCCGCTCCCTGAAGGTATGTAGGTGGGGGGAGGTATAAAACCCGGTCTTATAGCCTGCTGCACTTAAGGCGGAGGCAATCATGGCAGCGGTGCTTCCCTTCCCCTTGGTTCCTGCGACATGGACCGTCTTGGCAAAAAGGTGGGGGTTTCCCAATCGCCCCAGGAACTCCTCCACCCGCCTCAGGTCAAAGTTTGCCGACGAGTAAAGCTGCCCCGGGGTCCTCTCATAGTCAGTAAAGCTCAGGATGTAGTCCAGGGCAGCATGATAGTTCATTTGAGGTCGCCTTTTCTGGAGTCAAATTAGAGGTTAGCAGAATGGCGGTGAAATGTCAACGACCGCCAAAATAGAGTGAAGGAAATAGCCGCTATAAAAGCCCTCTCCTATAGGCCTCCGACACTGCCTCAGCTCGCACCTTAACGTTGAGCTTCTGGAATATACCCCTCATCCCCCTCTTCACCGTGGCCTCGCTGAAGAAAAGAGAGGCTGCAATCTCCTTATTCGTTGCCCCGGAAGCAACCAGGCGGAGCAGTTTAAGCTCGCGCTCAGATAGACAGGAGTCCCGCCTATCGTTTTCAGCTGCAGTGGTAAGCTGGCTAGAGAGAGACCGCCGGCCCTGAAAAGCACCTGGCGAGTGACCAAGGTGAGTAGCTCGAATAGCGTTAATAAGCTCCTCGCCCCCAATATCCTTAAGAATATAGCTTGCACCGTCAGTCCCCATCGCCTGTGCTAGATATTGCCGGCCATAAAATGTCAGCACAATGACATCTTTCGCCCTATAGCGTTCCTTCAGTTGGCTCACACCATTAATGCCATGAACCCTGGGCATCTTGATATTCATGAGGACAATGTCAGGGGAGAGCATATCTGCTTTAGCCAGTGCCTCCCGGACACTTGCTGCCTCACCGACTATCTCAATATCCCCCCCCACCTCAAGCATGCGCCGTAGCTGCTCCCGCGCTATGGGGTGGTCATCAACGAGTAAGATCCTGATCCGACCCATCCCTACCCCCATCTAAAAGATGCTCCCCGAGCCGGTTGCTCGGGGAGCATCTATAATCCTTCTAGCTCGGCGGCAACCCAGCCATCCTAGCTCAAGACGAGCTTTAGACCTGTGGCTTTGCGCCCCCACCTTTCGATGGGTTTGCCTTTTTCGCCTTCGTTTATTCTTCAGTTGTTGATAGTATATGTTACCCCATTTTTCTGACGCTGTCAACCCCCCAGCAATAAATGGTATAATATGGAAAACCCTAGCGAGGTTTTGTGTTCACCCATCTCCACGTCCACACGGAGTACAGCCTCCTGGATGGCATGTGCCAGATCCCCAGGCTTATGTCTAGAGCCAAAGAGCTAGGTATGACAAGCCTTGCCATCACCGACCACGGCGCTATGTATGGCGTGATCGATTTTTATCAAGAGGCTAAGAAGGCTGGAGTAAAACCGATCATCGGGTGTGAGCTCTACGTTACCCCCTCCAGTCGTCATAACAAAACAGATAAAAATCCCTATCACCTGATCCTGCTCGCTAAGGATGAGAATGGGTATCGCAATCTGATCCAATTAACTACTAAAGCCCACCTAGAGGGCTTCTACTACAAGCCACGAGTAGATAAGGAGCTTCTCACCCAGCATCACCGGGGCCTGATTGCCCTTTCTGCGTGCGCCAACGGAGAAGTGCCACGGCTTATTCGGGAGGGACGTATCGAGGAGGCGAAGGCATCCGCCCTTTGGTACAAGGAGCTCTTCGGCGACTACTATATCGAGATTCAAGGGCACCCCATCCCCGAGCTTTTAGAGATTAACCGAGGACTCCTCTCGATAAGCAGGGAGCTCAATATCCCCATTGCAGCTACCAATGATACCCACTATGTTAATAAGGAGGATGCCTTTGCCCATGACCTCCTCCTCTGTATTCAGACAAACTCCACCATTTATGACGAGAAACGGATGAAGATGGCGGGTGATTTCTTCTACCTCAAGAGCGCCGATGAGATGGCATCCCTCTTCCCCGACCTCCCCCAAGCACTGGAGAACACCCAGCGTATTGCCGAGATGTGCGAACTGGAGCTTGAGTTTGGCCGTCTTCACCTCCCCAAGGTCGAGACGCCGCCGGGAAAAACGGCCGACGATTATCTGGCAGAGCTATGCTGGGAGGGGGTGAGGCGCCGCTATCCAAATATCACCCCTGAGGTGGAACGGCGTCTCTCCTACGAGCTTGAGGTCATCCGGAAGACCAGGTTCGCCGATTACTTCCTCGCTGTTTGGGACCTCATCCTGTTTGCCCGTCAGCGGGGCATCCTCTGCGGGGTCAGGGGAAGTGCGGCGGCGAGCATTGTCCTTTATTGCCTAGGGATCACCGATATCGAGCCTTTGGCACACAAGCTCGTATTTGAACGCTTCCTCAATATAGAGCGTCAGGAGATGCCCGACATCGACCTCGACTTCCAAGACGATCGGCGCGATGAGGTCATCCGCTATGTTTCCCAAAAATATGGCTCCGACCATGTTGCTCAGATCATCACCTTCGGCACCATGGGGGCTAGGGCATCGCTCAGGGATGTGGGAAGGGCACTCGGTTTGCCCTATGCCGATGTCGACCGGGTGGCACGCCTTATCCCCTTCAGGATTGGCATAAGCCTCGACCAGGCGCTGGAGGAGAGCCAGGAGCTGCGCAATATCTATTATCAGGATGCTACAGTGCGCCATCTGGTTGACTCGGCCAAGAAGCTGGAAGGAATTGCCCGCCATGCCTCAACCCATGCCGCCGGGGTGGTCATATCCAAAGAGCCCCTCACCAGATACGTTCCCCTCCAGCGACCCGCCGGCGACGCAAGGCAGGGCATCGCCATGACCCAGTTCACCATGGAAAACATCGCCCAGATAGGACTCCTCAAGATGGACCTGCTGGGGCTTGCTAACCTCACCATCCTGGCAAGGGCAAAGGAGAATATCGCCAAAACAAGGGGCATCGACATCGAGCTACAGAATATCCCCCTCGACGATAAAAAGACATTTGAGCTCCTCTCCTCAGGGGAGACCATCGGCGTGTTTCAGCTTGAGGGAGCCGGTATGCGTCGCTATATCCGAGAGCTAAAGCCGACCTCATTTAGCGACATCGCCGCTATGGTGGCATTATATCGACCCGGTCCCATGCAGCATCTTCCCACCTTTATAAGTGCCAAACACGGCTTGGAGCCGGTTCGCTTCCCCCACCCCGCACTATCTGAAATCCTAGAAGAAACATACGGGGTCATCGTCTATCAAGACCAGGTGCTGCTCATAGTCCAGGCATTTGCCGGCTATACACTGGGGCAAGCGGATATTTTCCGCAAAGCTATGGGGAAGAAGATACCCGAGGTGATGAAGAGGGAGCGCCAGCACTTTATTGCTGGAGCCAAGAAAAAGGGCTTCTCCAAGGAGCTGGCAGCAGAGGTCTTCGATCTCATTGAGCCTTTTGCCGGATATGCCTTCAATAAGGCTCACAGTGTAAGCTACGCCATGATCGCCTATCAGACTGCCTACCTCAAGGCGAATTACCCCGCCGAATTCATGTCAGCCCTCCTCACCATGCACATGGGTCAGCAAGATAAGATCGCCTCCGCCGTGGCTGAATGCCATCGGCTGGCAATCCCAGTCCTCCCCCCCGACATTAACCGAAGCCGCGCCCAGTTCACCATCGAGGGCGCCGCCATCCGCTTCGGGCTGGCAGCAATAAAGAACTTAGGGACAGCCGCCATCGAGCTCATTCTAGCCGCCAGAGATAGCGGTGGGGAATTCAAATCCATCGAAGACCTCTGCCGTCGGGTAGACCTTAGGGGTATGAATAGACGAGCGGTGGAGAGCCTGATCAAGGCTGGCGCAATGGACCCCTTGGGAAGCCGTGGAGCACTGCTCGCCAATTTGGATCGCATCCTCTCTTTATCCCAGCGGGAACAGCGGCTCAGAGAATCAGGACAGGCCACCATGTTTGACCTTTGGGGGGAGAGCTCACCTACGCCCCTGCCAGGTCTTGACCTGCCCGCCATCGACACCCCCATCGATGAGAAGCTGGCATGGGAGAAGGAACTGCTCGGGGTCTACCTCTCGGGGCACCCCTTCGCCCATGTCGCCCGGCAACTCGCCTCTCAGACAAACACCCTCTGCGGACAGATCGACAGCGAAATGGTGGGGCAAAGTGTGACTATTGCCGGGGTGGTCACCACAATACGACAGCTTTCCACCAAGGACAAGCGCCCCTTTATCACAGCTACCCTTGAAGACCTCGATGGCAGTATCGAGGTTACCGTTTGGCCTGAGATATATAAGCGGACCAAGGAGCTCTGGTCAGAAGGCAAAGTCCTCCTTGTTCAGGGGAAGGTAAGGCTAAGAGGGGACCGGGTTGAGCTCGCCTGCGAGATGGTGCGCCAGCATCAACCCGAACCCCCAAGCATCCCCGACCGGGGGCAGGAAGAGCCGACTTCAAAGAAAAGGAAACTGCTCATCACCATTGCTCAAACAAGCGACCCTGGAGCCGATGTAGCCCGCCTCCGCGAGGTGTTTGATCTCCTCAAGCGATATCAGGGTGAAGACACAGTTAGCCTCGCCATCATTGAGAGCGACGGCGTGGTAAATCTTGAGGTTCCAAATATGACTACTGGCTACCGCCCAGAGCTTCACCAGCAGCTTATAAATCTTGTGGGGGAGGGCGGGGTGGCGGTTGAGGAGGTAACTTGAGGGAGAGAGCTAGCAAAGCTGTGGCAATACCTGACAAGCTTTGGTCACTTGTGATACTATGCCCAAATCCATAAGGAGCAACGGTGTTTTCTAAGTGCCGTTTGGCGATTTCAAGCTTTGTCTTGCTCCCGTTTTTATTTGCGCTATCAGTGCCAATGCAATCCCAGCCTATAGCGCATGCCCAAGCAGACGATGCGGATTGCTGGGCTGTTATCATCGGTATCGCGAACTACAGGTATCTATCTGATTTGTGGTACAGCGACGACGATGCCCAGGAGCTCTATGAGCGATTGCTCCCTATCTGGGGTGAAGACCATATCTTGCTGCTAATAGATAGGCATGCCACCAGAGCAGATATTGAAGACGCCATTCTCGATTGGTTAGACCCCCGGGAAGATGCCGATGACACAGTGCTACTATTTTTCTCAGGCCACGCCGACTATTCCTATGACGTTAGTCCCTACGATGAGTTTGATGGCTGGGACGAATATATTCTCCCCTACGATTCATTGCCTACCTCTTATGCCAATGACATCCGCGACGATGAGCTCGCCAACTGGCTAGACCGGCTGGAATCAGAGAATATGGTCATAATTCTGGATACCTGCTACTCCGCTGACTTTATCGACGACCTCTCCGCTGGCGGGCGGGTAATCCTCGCAGCTTGTGATGTGAACGAAGAAGCTTATGAAGACCCTTTACACAAACATAGCATCTTCACCTACTATATTTTGGAGGGCTTGGACAACCTAAAGCGTGTTGACGAGGATGGCAATTTTGAAATCTCGGCAGAGGAGCTCTTCTGGTATGCAGAGCCTGAAACTACAGAGCGCGCTCTTGTAATATAGTGCAGAGCAGCACCCTCAAATTGATGATGGCTATAGGGGCAGACTGGCACTGGCTATGAGCGTTACTATTGACATGAGCCCCCGAATCACATCTTTAACCGTTGATGACACAATATACTCGCCAGTAGCCCTGCCGGCATCGTTTGTCTGGGCGCCGGGGTCGGTTCATAGCTGCGAGGTACTAACAACTGTAGCTTATGGGCCGGGAACACAATATGTATTTAGCTCGTGGAGCGATGGCAATACATCACCTTCAAGAGAGATCTCACAGGGTGGGGAATACAGGGCAAATTATATAACGCAATATTATTTAGCCGTCATATCTGATTATGGTGATCCTTCGGGCGAGGGGTGGTATGATAAAAGCTCGATAGCTACCATCTCCGTTACTTCCCCTGTAACTGAGCCAGGGATCAGGCGCTTTTTCAGCGCCTGGAGCGGGGACTCAACTGCAACCACGCCAACTGCAACCATCCTTATGGATGGGCCGAAAACAGTCACTGCTAACTGGCGAAGCGAGTATTATCTAACCGTCATCTCAGACTACGGTGATCCCCAGGGGGCTGGCTGGTATGATGAGGGTTCTCAAGCCACCATCTCGGTGACCCCATCTCAAGGGAGGATAATTCGGCAGGTCTTCACTGGCTGGAGCGGGGACTCAACTGCAACCACGCCAACTGCAACCATCATCATGGACGAGCCAAAATCGGTCACCGCCAACTGGCGCACCGACTACACCCAGCTCTATATCACTATCGGAGGGGCGGTGATTTTGGCGGCAGCCGCTTCAGCCGCTGTAGCGATATTGGTGATGAGAAGAAGGGCATAAACAATTTTCCCTCAAGCCTGCCAAGCGCGAGCTTCCATATCGAGGAGCGCCCTTTTCATCTCCAACCCGCCCCCAAAACCACATAAGCTGCCGTCACTCCCCACCACCCGGTGGCAGGGCACCACAATAGGGAGTGGATTTTTCGCCAGCGCCCCTCCCACCGCCCTTGCCGCCTTTGGCCTTCCTATCCTCTCTGCCACCCAGGCATAGCTTCGGGTCTCCCCGTAGGGGATGGAGCGAACTGCCCCCAAAACGGCAATCCTGAAAAGGGAGGCACCGGTCAGATCGAGCTTATCGGGGAAGATTACAGCCTCGCCACTTAAGAATCGCCTCAGGCGGTCGGGGAGGTCTCCAAAGCTTGAGCTATCGACCTCCTCACCAGGACAAGCCCCCAGAAGGAGGAGGGCTTCGTCCCGCGATGGTTTGGGCAGGGTGATGCGGCGTAGCCCCGCCCCGGAGCACAGAACCCCCATCCAGCCAGGACGCGTCTCAAAAATGGTATAAATCATTTTAGCTTCACAGTCCAATATGCCCGTACGCCGTCCGACAAAGTGAAGGGTCGATCTCACATATTTTCAATCCCATACTCACCATCTCCTCTATCGGGATCAACCCCTTGTTGTAAGGAATCCCGATACCAACGAAGACCTTGTCCCTATAATAATGAATAAGCCATGCTCTATTTAGGCTGCACTCACCTCCAGAGATTCCATCCTATCCACCCTATGAAATTACACCCGCTAGCAAAGCAGGCTACCTCGATATAATAGACGCCCTCGAGATGCCAAGGCGTTCCCACCCCACCAACGGTGTGCCCCATAAATCCACTGACAATCCTTCTCGGCGTGTAGTCCTTGGGAGGCTCTGCCCGATTCTCATTCCCTCCCCCACCGCGGTTACGCAAGACGGCCTCACCATCTCCCATCGATTTCCTGGGCGCAGCTCCAGCAGGCACCACAGCCGATGCAGCCGTCACTCCTTCCTGGATAGGCAACCAGCACCTCGCAGGCACGGCACTCGAGACACCGCTCAGGCTTCCACTCGGCAACAAATGGCATAGCTCGGTCTCCTAGAGTTAGAAAGCGCCAGGGGCAGCTCCTGCCAGATATCGGTAGTCCCCTTCACTCTTAACAAAGACGCCAACATTCCCCAGGCGAACATTCACAAGCCCCGAAGCTTTAGCCGCCTGATAGGCAGAAACCATCTGCTCAACGGTCAGCGAAGGAACACTCTTCATCTGGTATTGGGGGAAGAAAGCAAGAATAGTGAATGGGATTTCTCTATCAATCCCGGCAAGAAGGGATGCGATCTTCTCTATTTGATCGGTCTCGACCCATCCCGGAATATAAAGCGACAAGACCTCAAGGACGAAATCTCGCCTCAATATCTCCTCCGGCAGCCTTAATATCCGGTCGTTAGCGGCGCCGGTGAGGCTACGATGAACCTCTCCATCGTAGGCCTTTATATCAAGCCAGAAGGCGTCTATCCCGGCGCTTCTAAAGAGGTCTAGATTCTGGGGCGTCAAACCATAGCCGTTGGTCTCAAATAAAACCCAGAGCCCCTCCCCAAGCTTCTTTATCTCATCGGCAGACCTCGCATAGAATTCGGGCTGGCAAGCCAGATCGCCGCCGGTGAAGGCGATAATGTTTCTCGCCGGCCCAAATCCCTGAGGGGAAAGTAGTATCTGCTCCGGCTCAAGCCTTCTTGGGCATAGCTCCGACCGCCTCCCCGTTTTGAAAAGATACGGCCTATAGACCGGATTGCCTCCCTCATCCACTAAAGCATAACCAAGCTGAACGCAGGTGCCGCAACACCGGCAGAGGTCAAGGGCATGGAAAGAGGTCACCCTCTCCCTTGGCTCGGTATAGGTGACGACCTGGGCATACTCCTTGGCCATCCTGGCTATGTCCGCGGGTGACACCCAATCACCATCCGCATACTGGGTGAATTCCCAGGAATGGCATTTCTTACAGCTCCAGTTGCACCCCGATTGATAGATGGAGAAGTAGTGCTCCGGGCGAGAGAGGTGGGCCGACTTGATAAGTCGGTAAGGAGTATCGCCCTCCCACCCCAAGGTCACCTTGCAGGCAGCAACCCTCCTCCCCAGATACCAGGTGGAGCAGTTGCTGGGTTTAAAGCCCTGCTCAGCAAGACGACATCTACCCTTCGCCGGAGCACCCGTTCTTGAAACACGGTCAGGCTCTAACATAGTTTGAGAAGCGCCCCTTTCGCCTATAATAGCATACCTCCCCGGAAGAATGCTTGCCATAGGCGAGGCTTTTTGAATATAATCAAATTCAAATGAACGGGAATAATCTCACGCTCAGGGTCAAAGAGCTTGCCCGGCAAATAGAAATGGACTATGCCGGGGTTGCACCTGTGGAAAGGTTGAGGAATGCCCCAGATGGTTGGAGGCCGGCTGACATACTCTCCGGGGCGAGGTCAGTCGTCGTTATAGGGATTCGGATAGGGCAGGGGGTCCTCTATGTTCAAAAGAGAGCCAATGAGGAGCCCAGAGCACCGGCAAAATATGGGGTATATGTCTACCAAAGCTATGGGTACAATCTACTAAACGATAAGCTGAATCTCGCCGCCTGGGAAGTGGCTAAAGTGTTGGAGGCAGAGGGCTATATAACGGTTCCAATACCAGCTAGCCCTCCCTACGATGTTAGGGAAAGGGTCGGAATTTTCTCCCATAGGCATGCAGCGGTGGCAGCCGGCCTCGGGGAATTCGGCTGGAATAATCTCCTTCTAATCCCCAATAATGGGCCGCGGGTGCGTTTGGTATCGGTCATCACCACGGCTGAGCTCGAGCCAGATCCGATGTATGAAGGAGCTCAGCTATGTGATCCCGCCACCTGCGGAAGAATATGCGTGAGGGTCTGCCCCACTCTAGTCCTCAGCCAGAATAAGGCGGTTAAGTTTGATATTGGGGGAAAGGTATTCCAGTATAGCGAGATCGACAGGCAGTATTGTCTCTCGGCCCCCTGTGGCAGGTGTCTGTTGTATTGCCCGGTGGGCGAGACAACTAGCCAATGACCCTCTTCCTCTTGTTGGCAAGGTAGTCAACAAGTATATATCGCCCCAGGTTTTCCCTGTCGGTATAGAAAGCCCGCCCTCGATTGGTCTTGGTCAAGAGGTCGACAAATTGCATGAGATAGGGATTCCTGTCCAGCATGAAGATATTGATCACGATTCCCTCCTTGGCACAACGCTTCGCCTCAAGGAGGGTGAGCTCAAGGGTGCGCGGGTCAGGGGGGTAATCGAAATAGGCGATGCCCCTCTCCAGGTGGGCGGTGGGCTCGCCATCGGTCACCATTATGATCTGCCTTGTCCCCGCGTTGTGTTTGGCAAGAAGCTGGCGGGAAAGGATAAAACCATGGTGCATGTTTGTGCCATAGACATATTCGTTCCAGTTGATATAGGGAAGCTGCTCCTTCTTGATCTCCCGAGCATAGTCAGAGAAGCCAACAATGTAAAGATTATCACGAGGGAACTGGGAGCGGATCAGTGCATCAAGGGCGAGGGCAACCTTCTTGGCGGCGAAGAAGTTGCCCCTCATCGGCATGGACCAGCTCATATCGATCATCAGCACCGTGGCGCACTGGGTTAGATACTCCGTTTGATACACCTCGAAGTCATCTGGTTTGATCCTGAGGGGAGTGCCCGGGCCCTCCCTCTCAAGTGCGTTCATCAATGTCCTTTCAATGTGAATATGGAAGGGGTCGCCGAACTCATACTGCTTGGTATCGTCGGCCCTATCCCCACCCATACCCCTGGTCGCTATTTCGTGCCTGCCGAAGACGCCCTTCTTCAGATAGCCAAAGATGTCCCTCAGAGCCTTCTGGCCGATCCTTCTCATGGCTCTCGGGGTTAGCTCCCAGCGCCCGCTTTTCCTCCAGATATACCCCGCCTCCTCAAGCACATCGGTAAGCCGCCTTAGCTGCTCAAGGGTACGATAGGCTTCCTCACCGAGGTAACGGCGCAATTTGGCTTGGTCTATTTTATTCAGGTCAGAGGCGAATCGGCTTCCCTCAAGCTGCCTTGCGAGCTCGTCCATCCCCTGAAGCTCCTCCATCAGCCTCAGCGCCTCCGCAAGGGAGAGGGGCTCCTCCCCCTGAAAGAGGTATTGGGCCTTCAGCTCTCTCATCGGGGAGAGGTGCTCCAGGTTAGCCGCCAGCTCCGCCAGCTCATCCCTAAGACCTTCGTCCCGGAGCATGGATTCAATCAGTTCCTCGAGGGCATTTCTCTGCTCCGCCGACATGCTATCCAGAAGCGACTGCACCTGAGCCATCCGCCTCTGCAACATCCGAATAAGCTCTTCCAGGCTTGAGGGCTGGTCAGGACCGAAGTGATCGCCGAACTGCTCCATGAATTTCCGGAAATCGGGCTGGAGCCCCAGAATCCTCTCCCTGAGCATCCGGTTGAGGCTTCGCAGCATATCCTTGAGGCGGCTTATATTCTCCTGGCTTAATGCCTCAAGCCCGTGGTGAATATCCTTGAAATAGGCATCGGTGATCTTGCTCCGCAGCATATCCAGGAGCTCTTCATATTGACGCCTGGCCTCAGCATCGATGAACTCATAGCTGGCAAGCTCCTTTAACGCCCCTGCGATGTCCTGGGGCAGGCTATCCAGGAAGGAGAGGTTCTTGGAGGCCACCCTCTCAAATACTTTGGACATCTCAGGGCTTGCTTTTGCCTCCTCAAGTCGCCTCTTGATGCCCTCCCGCTCCGTCTTTATTATCCTGTCCAATCTATTGCGGAAATCATCGAGCACCGAGCCTATGTCGTATCTCTCAAGCATCTGGCGCCTTAGCTCGCGCAGCTTCTCGAGGAACTCCTGAATCCCCTTAAGCCTTTCCCCCGACTGCCCCTCAAGACCGAGCTGGAAAAGCCTTTGCAAAGCGCGCAACACATCGCCATGAAAGGTGAGGCTGTCAGAGATGGCATCGATGACCTCTTCAGCGCTGGGCTCAAATATCTCCTGCGTCCCGTCCCACTCAGAGTACCTGTATCTAAACATACTAGCCTCGATAGAGGGCTCTGCCCTCAAGCTTGTCCTTGTTCAGTCTTCTATTCAGGTGAAGCCCCTCCAGAATGAACTCCAGGGCGGAGGCGATGGCAGCCGGGTTATCGCCGGCCTCAAGCCTCTCCATCTTGTCATCAAGCCCCCCCACCTGCTGAACTATTTTCACATATTCCCTAGAAGCCATCTCGCTGGACACCTCAATGCGAAGGCCGGTCTTGAACCTTGCCACGAAGTCATCGAAGACGTGAACACCGAAATATCGATTGAAGGTAGCTAGGACGGCGCTGCGGATGAGCCTGTCGATAAGCTGCCCCTCCTTCTCCTCCTCACCGCTCTCAAGCTCGATCTTGCCCCTGGTCGAGGCAACAAGGAAGGGCAGGTCGCTTATCCTAGGAGCCACAGGTTCCTCACCCACTCTGATAGCCCGCCTCACCGCACTGCTCAGCAGGGTCTCATAGTTGGCGATGGAGATGCGAACGCTCACACCGGAGCGCTGGTTTATCTCCGGGCTGCGTCTCGCCTGGCTGGTTACCTCGGCGATAATCTCCTTCATATACTGAGGGATGATGATCTGGTATGTGCCATCGCCAAAGGTGGTCTTCTCCATCTCCATGATCTCGATCTCGTGCTCCAGGGTCCGGGGGTAATGAGTCCTCACCACCGAGCCAAACCTATCCCTCAAGGGGGTGATGATCCGGCCGCGGTTAGTGTAGTCCTCGGGGTTGGCGCTGGCGACAATGTAAACATCCAGAGGCATCCTGATCTTATAGCCCCTTATCTGGACATCCCTCTCCTCCAGGATATTAAATAGCCCCACCTGAATCCTCTCTGCTAGATCGGGGAGCTCATTGATGCAGAAGATGCCCCTATTGGTGCGCGGAATCAGCCCATAATGGATGGTGAGCTCGTCGGCGAGGTATCTTCCCTCAGCCACCCTTACCGGGTCAACCTCGCCGATGAGGTCGGCGATGGTGGTGTCGGGGGTGGCCAGCTTCTCCCCATACCTCGACTCCCGTGGTATCCAGGCTATCTCAACCTGATCGCCAAACCTTTCGATCTTCTCGCGACAGCTTTTACAGATGGGACTATAGGGACTATCATTGATCTCACAGCCGGCGATAGCCGGAACCTCCCCATCGAGGAAGCTAACAAGAGCCCTGATCATCCTTGATTTCGCCTGCCCCCTCTCCCCGAGGAAGATCATATCCTGCCCTGAAAGGATGGCGTTCTCCACCTGGGGGATGACCGAGTCCTCAAACCCGACAATCCCCGGGAAGAGTTCCTCGCCGCTCTTTATCTTTTCAATCAGGTTCTTCCTCATCTCCTCCCTTACCGGGAGCACCCTGTAACCCGATTCCTTTAGCTCCCGAAGGGTGCTTGCCTTTGGCTTCTTTTCCAAGATAACATCCCTCGGATTAGCCCCCGGCTTTTTAGCCCTGCCCAATTTGAAAAGATTTAGATTCAGAAAACGCCTCGCCATAATAAAAAACCCCCACACCCAGCACTTACCTTCTAGAATTAACACCTCTTACATGCTAGTCCTCTTCCAAAGCCTTGTCAATAATTTGAGGGCCCCTCAAATAGAGGATACCAACCGAGGAAAAGAATGGCAACCTCTTTCACAGCGACTTTTGCATGGCGATCCTTGTGTGCCTGAACAAAAAGATATATTGTTCTCGCTCCCACTGGGTTACCGATGGGGAACTATGACGATTTACACTCCGGGGCACTCCCGCCACTCTAGAGCTATTGCGGCTAAGTGGCATCAGGCCCCCGAAGCCGGGGAATTGACGGGGAAATACAATCTACTCTACACTAATACTACTTAGGAGGATACAGCTCAGG
>Ga0136652_1000308_pt1 | contig 24651 bp, 24 predicted proteins | sample ConPoolayeEmetaG_FD_94864 | JGI IMG/M metagenome (GOLD analysis project Ga0136652, IMG submission 94864) | Hot spring microbial mat communities from California, USA to study Microbial Dark Matter (Phase II) - Cone Pool mat layer E metaG... ...
GGGCTACACACGTGCTACAATGGATAGTAACAATGGGTCGCCAAACCGTAAGGTGGAGCTAATCCCATCAAACCTATCCTCAGTTCAGATTGAGGGCTGCAACTCGCCCTCATGAAGATGGAATCGCTAGTAATCGCAGATCAGCCACGCTGCGGTGAATACGTTCTCGGGTTTTGTACACACCGCCCGTCACGCCAAGAGAGTCGGTAATACCCAAAGACCCCTACCCAATTTTTCGAAGATTCAGATTAACATTACATTCATTAAAAATCTGGAGCATCAAATTAAGATGAAATAATTCGAAAAATTAGGCGGGGGTTGAAGGTAGGACCGATGATAGGGGCGAAGTCGTAACAAGGCATCGGTAGCGGAAGCTGTCGATGGATCACCTCCTTTCTAAGGAGTATCTTCTTAAATGAAGAAGGTCGATAGCCGACATTCGTGTCGACTAATGTACATTACAATCTCTATTGGCTTTCTTTCTTATCACTTTTCAGCTGTTAAGCTGACTCGTTCATCGCGGGGCCCCAATCCAAACAAAATTTATTTTTTCTAGATGTACTACAGCTACCTTGATTTTTTCGCAAGTATTATATTAAAATATCATAAGCTGTAGTTTTTATTTATAAGGGCGATTAGCTCAGGTGGTTAGAGCGCGTCACTGATAATGACGAGGTCCGAGGTTCGAATCCTCGATCGCCCACCAGAATCAAACTTTCCGATTTTTGGCCGACGAGATTGGCCGCGCTTCGCGCGGCTGAATAGGGAAACACTGGCTCGCCGCGCACGGCGCGGCTCGCCAAGCGCAGGTTGGAGCCAAAGATTTCTTTGGCAGCAACCTTTTTATCTAAAAGGTTGCTATCCCTTGCGATTTTAACGAGGTTTGAAGCGACTTTTATCCATTCTTTCATCGGTTCGAGCCAATCATTCTGCTTTTGTTCAATCCGCGCCATTTTCTCGTCCTGCGACTTCTTTTCAGACAGCAAGGTAGCTTTCTGTTCTCGGTAGGTTTCGCGCTCAATATCCTGCTCTAAATAGCCGTCAAGAAGTCGCTGGAGCTTCGTTTGTATGGCGCGGGTTGAAGATACAGCAAATACTTACTTCCCTTGGCCTTGTTATCCAAGAGAAGATTAGGGACTTCAACCGTTACTATGGCGCCGAATCAATTGGCTCCAAGAGTGACCTCTTTGTGCTTCAGCCGACGCCAAAGGTGAACATCCGCAAGCTTGATATTGCTCGCAGCCAGTTTTACACCGGCCAGAAGCAAAACAAGCAAGATAGCGGAAAAGACTAGTGTGGAAACCGAGCTAGTTAATTCTCTTTTCTTATCGGTTTCTTTTTTCTAAAAAAGCATAGCTTATGAAAACTATAGATATTGATTTCTCTATTTCTGGTACCAAAATTACGATTCCCTTTAATGCTATTTGTTCTGTTACAAATAAAAGATTTGAAGGAAACATCATTGTTGAGTATAGACCTGATAAGAAAGTAGTTGAGTATGTAGATATGGAGAATGTCATAAAAGATGTTACAAAAAATAAACTAACCGTAGAGGAATTAGCTAACAATATTTTTAAAAAAGTAGAGACAAATATTTTACCTAAGTATTTAAAAATTATCGTTGATGTGCTTAAATCTGACGCTCATCAATCAGTCCAAGTCTGGATAGAAGAAAATTTTGAATAAAAATTATGACCGTATATTTAATAATTCTTTGGATTATAGGTGTTACCAGTTTTACCTTATTGGGTAGTTGGTATGCCAGGAAATTCAACAAACCGGATTTGCTAATTGCTCTTTATGTTACTTTCGTCCTCTCGGCGCAAATACTGGCGGTTAAAGTTTCGGAATTTAATTTAGGGTTTAAATCATTTTTTGTTCCGAGCGGAATTTTAGTTTTCTCAATTACTTATCTTTTAACGGATATTGTAAACGAAAAATTCGGCAGAAAAGAAACCCATAAAATGATTTTAATTGCCTTTATTACCCAAGTGGCAATGGTTTTCTTTTTCTGGCTGGGGGTAAAGTTTCCGCCTGCGCCTTTTTGGCAAATTCAAGATGTTTGGCAACAAATATTTGATCTGGTGCCAAGAATCACAATAGCAAGCTGGGCAGCTTTTTTAATTAGCGAAAATTTTGATGCCATTGTTTTCTCTTGGTTTAAGAAAATAACCCGAGGTAAATACTTATGGATGAGAAATGTCTTTAGTTCCATACCCGCTTTGGCGTTAGATTCGCTGATTTTTGTTCCATTAGCATTCTTGGGAGTTATGCCTGTTTGGCCTTTAATTGTAGGGCAAATTGTAGTGAAATGGCTTGTGGGATTAGTGAATATCCCTTTTATGTATTTCAATAAGTGGCTACTTGGTAAGTCTTAATACTTGATATGAGGATAAAATAATTTAAAAAGTAACATTATGGAATTTAAAGAAATTGGTAAATTCGAACATAAGGAGGAGGATAATTTACAATCCGAGATATTGGATCTTTTAGACAAGTATAACATTAAATTAGATCCAGATCGCAAAGACCAGCATATTTTAACCTCAAGAGAGGCCATAAATCAGCTGGTTAATTCAGCGGAATTAGCACCCGATGATGTTGTATTGGAGATTGGACCAGGACCCGGACAAATAACAGAAGTCATCGCCCAAAATACCGGGAAAGTTTATGCGATTGAGATAGACGAAAGATTTGGATCCGTCCTTGACGACCTGCAAAAGAAATACGGAAATTTGGAAGTCATCTTCGGTTCCGCCTTAGATGTTAAATGGCCTGATGTGAATAAAATGGTCTCAAATCCGCCATTTAGCATACTAGAGCCACTGATAGAAAGATTAGTCAAAGAGAAAAAAATAGAATCCTGCTCATTTGTTATTGGTGAAAAATATTATCAAAGATGCGCAGCAATAAAGGATAGGGCGACAAGGACATCTTTAATGACGCAAGCTTTCTTTGATGTAGAATTAGTGTCTAAAATAGACGGCGATAAATTCTTTCCGCAAAGCAGGGAGGAATCGGTAATTATGAAATTGTTAAGAAAAGATAGAAAAAAAGCGGATTTTGGATTAAGATTGTTAGTATCGCGAATGGTTAATACTCCAAACGAATCAGTGGTCGGATTGTTGAGAGATATAATCAATGAAAAAGTAAATTTGCGAACTATGGATTATCAAAACATACCAACGGTGAAATCTTTGAATGTTCCTGAAACGACTCTGAGAAAAAGTTTAAGAGATTTGGACAATATGGATATTAATGTATTGGCAAGGGCAATAGGATCATTAAAGAAAAGGTTTAGATGAAAAAAAGCCAAAGCTATTTATTGTTTTTAATTTTTTGTCCGCCGAAAAAATTGGCCGTCCAAGCGAGGGCGCGGCGGAAGAGGGGTGTGGGGGGAATTCCGCCGCGCCCGAGCCGAAGCGAAGCCCCGCCGCCTGCTCTGTTAAGAGCAGAAGCCAGCAAAAAAGTTTTCTTTACCTTTTAGAAGAAAAAGGGGGTGGTGCGCGAAAATCAAAAATTGAGAAGAAAACTTTTTTGCTGGCTGGCGAGCGTCAGCGAGCGGCGGCGGGGCGGAGCGTCAGTTTCGTTCAAAATAGGTTCGGATTTGGTCATATAATTGCACTAAAACCATACTTTTTGGTTTTTCAGAAACCATTTCGTGGGCGGCTCGTAGAGCCGCCCATTGATTTTGCGGCGGAGAATCAAGGCCGCCCGGCGCGCAGACGCGCGCCTCGCGTCCGGACAAAAAGAGGTTCGACCCAAAGACTTCTTTGGAAACAACCTTTTTCTCAAAAAGATTGCTATCACTTGCGATTTTTTCCAGTGTTTGAGCGTAATTTATCCAGTTTTCCATCGGTTCGACCCAATCATTCTGTTTTTGTTCAAGTTTGATGATTTGTTCCTCCAGCGACTTCTTTTCGCCCATCAGTTTTGCTTTCTCGGCTCGATAGGTTTCTCGTTCAATGTCCTGCTCCAAATATCCATCAAGAAGTCACTGGAGTTTTGTTTTGATAACACGGATTTTCTCTCCGGTCTCCTGAACAAAAGCAGAGAAGGATTGGGCGGATTCTCTCTTGTCTTTTTCTAACATTGTTTGTAGTTCCTCCGCCCAATCCTGCGGCAAAGAAACTTTTTGAAGCAGAGAGGAGATTTGTTCGTCTAACACTTCTTGACGAATACAAGGCTCTTTGCATTTGATGGTCTTGGATTTTCGCGAGCAGTGGTAATACACATATTCGTGAACATTGCCGTTCTTTTGCTTCTTCACCTTGTATTCGCCGGTTATCATCATGCCGCAGGCGCAATGGAGAAGTCCGCAAAACGGCTGCGGCTCATTTTTTGCTTTATGTCTCAGTCTTCCTCTCTGCTTCAAAACTTCCTGCATTCGGTCAAAAAGTTTCTTTGCAATGATTGGGTCGTGTTTGCCTTCATGCACATCTTTAGCATAGCGAAAATGTCCGTAGTAAAAAGGATTGGTGAGAAGATACTTTACCCTGTCTTTATGCCACACCTTACCGCTTTTTGTGCTTACTCCGTTCTGCGCCAAAAAGTGAGACACGTCTTCAAGGGTTTTATCGCCTTGGGCGTAAAACTCAAAAGCGGCCTTGATGATTTTGGCTTTCTTTCTATCCATTACAACAAGTTTTATTCGTGAGTCATTGAGATAGCCGATGGGCGCAGGCCCTGGATATTCTCCTCGCCTCACTTTTTGGCGCAATCCCCTACGGACATTTTCACTCAAGGAATCAATGTAGTATTTGCTTTGCCCGAAGGCAATGTTGAGCATGAACTTACCTTGACTTGTGTTCTCTGCCCAGAATGTTGGGAACTTCAACATCGCCAAATGCCCGCAGTCCAAAAGATAAATTATTCGTCCGCCATCCACAGAATTGCGCGCCAATCGGTCGGGGTGCCACGCCAAAATTCCGTTTGCCTCACCTCGTTCTATTTTGTCCAGCATTTCGTTGAGAATAGGTCGTCCCGGAATTTTGGCACTTTGTTTTTCAATAAAGACATCAACGACATTTAGATTTTCTTGCTTGGCAAAGGCGCACAATTCCGCGATCTGATCTTCAATCGAGCGCACCTGTTTATCTTCCACATCAGTGGACTTGCGGGCGTATAGGAAAAATTTATGTTGTTCGTTATTCATATTGTTTGGCAAAGCAAATACTTAAAATCGCAAGGGATTTCGAACCTGCGCTTGGCCAGCCGCGCCTGCGCGGCGAGCCAGTGTTTCCGTTCTCTGCCGCGCTTCGTGCAGCTGAATCAATCGGCAAAATTCCTGAAAGTTTAATTGCGGTGCGTTTGTTTGACGAAATCCGAACTTTTTTTGAACGGAACTGATGGCGCGCTTCGCGCGCCAAACAGAACGCTCGGGCGGGCAAAAAAGTGGAAGGGGGTAGAAGGGGGAAACTTTTTGCCCGCCAGCCGAAGCGAAGCCCAGTCACCCAGCACGTCAACGCGGAACCAAGCAGAAAAATTGCCTTTACATTTTTTGATTTTGCGCGCGCCGGATTTTCTCTTAAAGGAAAAGGCAATTTTTCTGCGAGGCAGGCTACTTCGTCTGCGGCTGGCGACGGGGGAAGGGCGAAACCTTCCAATTTTTAAAAATTCTTGGTAAAATAAGTCCGAGATTGGTTGTATAATTGCACCAAGCAAATCAATTCCTATTCACCTGCCGAGACTACAGACCAAAGCAGCTTTCCGCTCCGCTGCCCACTCTCCATCCAACAAGCAACTCCGGCCGCGAAGGCCAAAAAAGCTATGCAAGTTAAGCAATGGAAGAAATCATTGATAAATAATAATTCCTAAATACCGAAGGCTAGTTTTGCCGAGGTAGCTCAGTGGTAGAGCGAAGGACTGAAAATCCTTGCGTCGCCAGTCCGATTCTGGCCCTCGGCATTTAGGAATTATTCCATAAAATAAGTGCGAGGTGGACTAAGTCTAAAAGCGAAGCAAACTGTTTTGCTTTGCGCAAGACGAGGCGAGCGTGGCGATGCGGAAACCACCGACACACCCAGGAAGAGCGAAGGACTGAAAATGCCAATTTCTCCCACGAGCGAAATAAGTAGCTGAAAATTAAGCATCCCGAGCATTGCGAGAGATCTCGTCGCCAGTCCCACCAACCCTGAACTTGTTTCAGGAGAAGTGACCCTCGGCATCTTATTTCTTCTTGTTGAAACAATACCAAAATCATGTTACAGTAACGCAGTAATGCTGGTTTTTTGTTACCAAAATTAACGGGGCGTAGTTCAGTTGGCTAGAACGCTCGCTTTGGGAGCGAGAGGTCCGCGGTTCAAGTCCGCGCGCCCCGACCAAATGCAACTTTCATTATTTCTGGGGAAGATGTTTGCTCGCTCACCCCGCCTGCGGCGGGGCTTCGCTCGCATTTTTCCGTATATTTCGACGAATCATACGGGGGCGCAACGCGCGCACATATTGAAAATTGTCAGCCTGCAATAATTTCAATCTACTGATCAACTGATGCGCTTGACTAACAGGAAAGCGAAGGCATGACCGTTGATCTGGTCAAAAAGCTAATTTTTTCCAAGCCGGCAAAGCTGATTGGCTAGATATTCGCAGATTTCATAGAACAGAGGCGAGGCAAGGCCTATGACATCATTATCCTACTGGACGAGGACATATAATCAAACAAATGACCAATAAAATCACAGAAAAATACTTTACCCAAGGTGATTTTTCCAAGCTAAAAGCCAAAGCATTAAAGGAAGTTGCGGCAGAAACCGGTTTTTCCGTGGATAGGGAGATCTTCCGGGGAATGATTTACGACCCATTAAAAGTCGGCAGCTTGATCTTCAAAGGATCGTATCAAGGCAAGCCGGCTGTTTTAAAATTACAAGGACTTAAACCACACGTTGAAGAATCGGTCATGATAAAAAGCTTCAACCGCCAGAATCAAAGCAAAAAAATACGACTACCCAAGCTTTACCTTGACAAGACATGGAATGAAAAAACAGGATATGGGTATTTGATCACCGAATTAATTGAGGCGCCTAAACTTTTTCGATTACCATTCGCTGACCACGCTGACCAAAAATTATATGCCGATTTTTTTCAGGAGTACCGAACCAAAGCTCTAGTTACCCCTTGGCTGCCTCCTGATGCGCTCAACAGCCTAGAGCTGACACTGGCACGAATTAAAAATTGGCGCAAAATATCAGAATTCAAAAAACACTTGGCCAAAGATGATTACCTGCCCTACCTGAATAAATATCTGGATATAATTCCTAATCATCTAGAAAAAATACCGTTAGTATTCTGCCACGGTCACCTGACGGCCGATGATATTTTCCGTTTACCTGATAATACTTACGTATTAATGTCAAACTTATTCTGGTGTTACCGGCCACAATGGTACGAACTAGCCTTTAACTTATGGGCGTGCCTAGTGCATATTAATGACACCAGCTATACCTTTAAAAAAATAGCTCAGTACATTGAAACATGGATATCTGTCTATCGTTCTATCCCAGTCGTGCAAACCGATCGTAATTTTAACCATACAATTTTAACCTTATTGCTTGAACGGATTATTGGGATAATCCTTGTTGATTTGGGCGCTACTGAATTTTTTGGCCGGCCGAAAAATCAGTCACTGCTCAAACATCAGCTTAAGCTACACCACCAGTTATTTGATTATTTAATCAGTAAATTATCGTCAACTGCCTAACACACCGTATGTCTCGGAATATATACCAAACAATTTATTTAATCGTTAAACAGATACCTCGCGGCAAAGTGGCCACTTACGGTCAAATCGCCGCGCTTTTTGGTTCGCCCCGGGCGGCTCAGATAGTCGGCTGGGCCTTACATGAACTGCCGCCGGACAAAGTAAACGCCATACCGTGGCAACGCGTTATAAATAGAGAGGGCAGGATAAGCACTACCTGCCAGGAACACACGGCTAACCTTCAGGCCCAACTCTTGAAAAAAGAGGGGGTAACGGTTACAATGAGACAAGGAAATTATTTTATAGATCTGAAAAAATATCTCTGGCGGCCTTAACATAATTTATATTCATTAAGCGGGTGTCGTATAACGGTTATTATGCCACCCTTCCAAGGTGGAGAAGCCGGTTCAATTCCGGTCACCCGCTCCGAGGCTGTTTTTTTGTTTTCCTTAGACTCTATCTTTTGCTCTCCTGAAAATAGAGTTGACAAAATACTAAAAACGTGATATCCTTATTTGTTATTGAAAATATAGCTCTTTTAAACTGTAAAAAATGACGAGGTGATAAATGAAGACCAAGCTTTTTTGGGTAATCATTACGCTGGCAATTATAGCCATCAGCGGGTGCAAGAATCCATTCGCGCCCGATTTCACTAAGATTTACGCGGATGGTGAAGGAGTTTGCAGCTTTATCGAGATAAAAACCCAAACCCAGTTTAGCTATAACTGGAATAGTGCCGAAATGGTTATAACCGGCACTTCCACTCATGCTGTCCAAGGCCGCGTCGTGCTTTGGGACAAGCACTGGGAGGAAAGGGATGGTTATTGGTTCTATGTTTGGCTGAATCATTGTAGTAGATTTGTGGATAAATTTACTACACATGAGTCATTCAAATTACGTATTGAAATCGAAAAAGACAACGTAGACTATCTTGTCTATGTCGAACTTCACCGTTAATTCGCTCTCTATGGTCCCACTCCATTTTTTCGGAGGTGGGATCTTTTATTTCCATAAAATTCTAAGAAATATCACTAAATTACATATAGGCCCAAGTACAAGTTGGAACAAGGAAGAGAGGGTTTCTTAAGAGTATTTATAATTTATAGGGGTTTTTAAAGAGTTTAGGGTGGTTAAAACTGACCTGGAATTCCGCCACCACTGAGTATTGCCAACAAAAAGCCCTATCCATCTGCACTCGTTCCTTTAACAAAGAAAGTCATTGATAATCAGGCAGATATTGCCTTGAATTGCTCGCCCTACAATCTTTGGCGTTTTGTCATTTTTTTAAATAAATTGGTAATGTTAATCACCTCTGAGTGCCGGGCAAATGGTTGCGCCAACACCAAAGAAGCAAGTACCAGGATCGTACCCCGATCTGTTCCAACTCGTACAGTATGTCCCCTACTCACTGTTTTAACCACGGACATTTTGCATTCCTAGCCTAATTTCGTTAGGAGTTAAACCGTTCAATCCACAATGTTCTAAATCATTGTAGCACATGTTCCAGAGTTCTAGTTTATATTTAAGCTCCTCGAGATTTTTGAATTCAATCCTATCATAAAATGTTTTCTGGTCAGAGCGGTGGCTTCTCTCAACCTTGCCGTTTTGGGCGGGTTTTCCCGGATCAATCAAGTAATGGATAATATTCATCTTCTGGCAGAGTAAATCAAATTCATGCAATTTTGGGTTAAAAGGATTAGATGATTGCTGGTAACCGGCATAACGGTTGGTAAAGTAACTGCCGTTGTTCGTTTTAACGGCCCTGATTCTAAACTGAGCGATTGTTGTTAGTTTTTTTAAGAAACTAATGGCCGAGAGGTTGGAGCAGTCCTCGTAGATTTTCAGATGCCTCCACCGTGAAGAGCAGTCGATAGCCGTAAACTGGTAATAGTGCCTGTTTTGAAGGAGTTTGGGTACGTATTTGACGTCTATCTCCACCAGCTCGCCGGGTGTTAAAGGAGCTTTGATATATTTTTGTTCGTATGTTAGCTTCCTCGCTCTGTATTTTCTGGTTAGGCTCTCCGTTTTGATTATTTTACGAATGGTGTTCTTGTGCAGGGTGATTTTTCCTTGGCCAATTGCTGCCGTAACTTCAAAGCGCATTTCCTTGTCTTATTCCCCAGTTCAATTACTCCTTCTTTTATCCATATCGGAGTTTTTCAAGGATTACTCTTTGGCCGTCGGGATTTGTTTTCCAGGCCGTCTAGGCCGCAACTGCAATAGCGGGTCAGCCAATACTTAAGCGTTCGTTCTGAAAAAAAACAAGTACGGGCCACGTTCTTAATGGTAATGGCCTTATCTAATATATCGGCCTGATCCATCGTATCTTTCTTCTTTAGTTGATTTGGGCATAGTTGTCATATGCCCTTAGTTTATCTAAAAGTGTAATATGTGTGTGGACATTACCTAGGGACATTGATTTTTTTATAAAAATGTGCTACAATATAATCACTAAGGAGACTATCCATAAAGATTCATTCAAGATTCATTCGCATGGATTCTCAAGACAATAAAAACCAAAACAAAGAAAAAACCGAACAACAGTTTTTAAAGGAGGATATCATCGCCTTGTCTGAAGAAGAAAAGGTAAAGCGTTTGCGTTGGTCGGTATCTGTCAGGTATTTGATGATCGTAGCCGTGTCGATTATTTCCTTGATTTGTTACAGTCTTGGATTTAGTTATGATCTGATCGGAATATTGATTGCGGCGACTATTGCTTTTATTTTTAATCTGACTTCAGGGCTTGTCTACCAGACAATCAGATATCCCAGGTTTTGGCCGTACATCGGAATCTTTCTAGACATGATTGTTATCACCTTGATTGTCCATGCTTCGGGCGGTGTGGAAAGTATTTTTTTACCTCTGTATGTTTTGCAATTGGTTGGTACCAATGTTCATTTTAGCGTTATGGCCGGCCCTTTGAATTTAGTTTTTGGTGGCGGATTATTCATCGCTTTGAGTATTTTTGAGTACCATGGATTGATTCCGCATAATGGCATCGGTATTATTACCGACAACTTGTATTTAAACAAAACTTACATTTTAAGTGTGTCCATGACCATGATTACCATGATGGGCATGAGCACCTATCGCAGCGGTTACGTGGTCAGAAGTCTGCAAAAAGTAGAAACCGAGCTTTTAAGAGCCAACAATGAGCTGATAAAAATGAATCTGATTTATTCCAAGATAAACAGGCGCTTAAAAGAAGTTGATCAGATGAAAACGGAATTTATTTCAGTGGCCTCCCATCAGATGCGCACGCCTTTGTCGGCCACCAAATGGGTATTGCGCATGATTTTAGACGGGGATTTGGGTCCTTTGAATACCCAGCAACGGGAAATGCTTAATAAAGGTTATCAAACCAACGAGCGCATGATTTTGCTGATCAATGATTTGCTGAATGTTTCCAGAATTGAGGAGGGTCGGTTTCAGTATCGTTTTGTACATATGTCTTTGGAGGAAGTCGTGGAAAACGTTATTCAGGAAATGGCCGAGACCATTAAGAATAAGGAAATAACTTTTGAATACAGAAAGCCAAAAAGTCCATTGGCTAAAGTAAATATCGACCCCCAGAAAATTCACTTAATACTGCAGAACTTGATTGATAATAGTTTGAAATATACTCCGCCCGGGGGTAAGGTGACCGTGGAGTTGCATCAAGCGGATAATCGTTTGATTTGCAGTATTGCCGATAACGGGGTAGGTATACCGCGCGAACAACAGGGCAGGATATTTTCTAAATTTTTTCGGGCCGACAATGTTGTCCGAATGCAAACAGATGGCTCTGGCTTGGGCCTATTTATTGTCAAGAACATCATCGAGAAACATCACGGTTCAGTCTGGTTCGAAAGCATCGAAGGTCGAGGAACAATTTTTTATTTTTCCTTGCCCATTGAGACACCGCGACCGCTCGGCACACAGTTTGAAAAATTTATTAAGAGTATTTAAATATGGCTTTTCCTATCAGTGCGTTGATTGATTTTTGCAATAGTATAATCTGCGCTTACTGCAGCTATCAGCTTTACCAATCTTTTAAAAAAGAATCGACCAATAAAATTATCCTATTTTTTTCCCAGGCCTATTTGTCTCTGGTTTTTTCGTATTTGTTTTTTTCTATCCCGCGTTTGGCCGCTCCTGATAATTCATTTGTGGTCGGGGTGAGTTTTATCATCGCCCAAGCCTTTTTGTATGTAGCCTTGGCGTTATTTTCCCGGATTACGGTTTCATTCAAAAGCGTGGTTTGGTCTAGGCGGGTATTCGCCATACTATTACTGATCGCGTTGGTGGCCATATTTTTGAGCGTGATTTATTTCGGTTATCCTGAGTACAATTCGGCCACTGGCATTACCAATTGGAATATTAATCCGGTTGTTGGCATGTTTAGTTCCGCAATTTTCGTTGTGGCCCTAGTGCCAAGCGCTTTGTTTTTTTTGTGGCAGGGGGGAAAATCACACGATGCGGCCGTGAAGATACGATCAATTTTGATTGGTTGTGGACTTTTACTTTTGATAATTACAGCGTATACTTACTACACAGCCACTACTTCATTATCCATTCTTGTTTCCGATCTTTTCTCTCTTTTCTCGTATATCGTGATATTCGCGGGAGTAATTTATCGAGGCAAAAAGTCAAATATTATCATAACTAATCAATAAAATTTAGTGATACTATGCCAAATAAAACCAAAATAGTGATCATCGAGGACGAGGAAATTTTGATTGAAGTCCTGTCAAAAAAACTGGAGACGGAAGGTTTTGAAGTGTATTGTGCTCCCGATGGTGAGGCCGGGTTAGAATTAGTGGATAAGGTATCACCCGATCTTGTATTGCTAGATATTATCATGCCGCGCTTGAACGGCTATGAAGTCCTGGGCGTCTTGCAAAAAAAATATGGTTCACAAAAGATGCCCCCAGTGATTATCATTTCCAACTCTGGCCAGCCAGTGGAAATAGACAAGGCTATCGCTTTAGGCGCCAGAGATTATATTGTGAAGGCGCAATTTACTCCTGAAGAGGTTACGGAAAAAGTGCGTAAGGTTTTGGGAACGGTAAACGTTTCGACTCAAGCCAGGTCCGCGGAATCAACAGTTAAAGTCAGGGAACAAAAAACCAATCAGAATCCGGAGGCTCACATTTTAGTGGTAGAAGATGATCAGTTTCTGCGCGATCTGTTGACCACCAAGCTGGAAAAAGAAAATTTTCAGGTAACCAGCGCTATTGACGGACCAGCCGGATTGGAGAAAATTATCAAAGAGCGCCCTGAGGTTGTGCTGTTGGATATTATTTTGCCGGGTATCGACGGTTTTGAGGTATTGAAACGGATACGTTCAAATTCCAATATGCAATTAGCCAGCTTGCCCATAATCCTGTTGTCCAACCTCGGTCAGGAAGCTGATATCGAAAAAGGTCGGGCTTTGGGGGCCAATGACTATTTGATAAAATCGAATTTCACTATTGACGAGATAATAGAAAAAGTCAGAAAAATATTGAATACGAAAAAATAGCTTGGGAAACTATTAAGGCCCCAAATAACGTCAATTTTTTTGAAATTTAGGCTTTTTAAGTTCGGCAGCTGCTTACAAGTAAGTTAGCGGATTCACTTTTTTTCCGTTGACGATGACCTCAAAATGCAGATGTGTGCCGGTGCACCAACCTGTGCAGCCGACGATGCCGATAGTCTGTCCCCGTTTGACGGAATCCCCGACCCTCACAAAGATTTTACTGGCATGGGCGTAAAGTGTTTTTATGCCGCTACCGTTATTAACGACAATATGCAGACCATAGCCCCGCGCTTTGCTGTCGGCTCTTTCTACACGGCCGTCATCGGCAGCGTAAATGGGCGAAGAGTAGTTTCCGTCAATATCCAAACCGGTATGTCGGAGTTTGTAGTACTGATTTATTTTGTGACTGGTAGTCGGCCACAGCAAGCGTGAACCTGAATCAGTTCGACTGGGTGGCGGAGCGTCCAAAATGCTTAAAATAGCAAATTTTGAGCTATTTGAAGAAATCTGAGGCTTTGGTTCTTCCGGCATCGAGCCGCCTGGAATAATGAGAATTTGGTCTTGGTTAATGGCTGAAGCATCAGCCAGTTTATTGTAATCCATGATGGTGGCCACCTGGACTCCGTATTTTTGAGCAATTTTATCCAGGGTGTCGCCCTTTTTTACTTGGTGGGAGACTCCTGACTGAGGCAGAATAGTTAGCCGGTCGCCTGGTTTAATATAGTCGCGAGGCCCCAGTTTGTTTTCCCAAAGAATCGTATTTGTCGAGATGCCGAATTTTTCGGCGATAGCGCTGATGGTATCCCCGCCCTGGACAATGTAGTATTCCACTGACTCTCGGGGTCTGTTTCCTAAGGTGGTACTGGCTAATTCCGGTTTGACCAAGGAACCGCTGCTCTCGGAGGTGATGATACTTGTATTTTCATCGGAAAGAGCCGTAATCATGCTCTGGGTCCCGTCAGTGGCTTTGAGCATAGCCAAACCCCGATTTGTAGCCGCTTTTTTGACTTCGTCGATTGCCGTTTCTGTAATTGTTTTATCGTAAGGATCCATGGTCAGTGAGGCGATAATAGTATTTTGTTCGAATCCCTCAGCACGAATCTCCCGAACATGGATATTGTTTATTACTACGCCCACGGTAATGATAATAATGATAATGTGAATGGTCGATTTGTTCAGTAAGGGGTAAATTATTTTATTTTTAGCCGGAGCGAAAATAAGAGTCAGCCATTTTTTTAGATTGAAGTAAACTTTATAAAGCGGCACCAGTAACTTTCTAAAGATAAAAATTCCTGCCAGTGTTGAAGGCTTGAGAACTGCCAGGGAAAAAAGTTGCCCCAAGGATTTTCCGATGAAGGCGCAAAAGTTTAGAAATTTCAATAGGGCTTCTAGAATAATCTTTTTTGCTCGCCAGCTAATAAGGTTATTCTTAGTTAGTTAAGCTTATTTTTAGGCTAAACTTGGTAAAAACGTAAATGAAAAAAAGATCAGCAATTATCATACCATGGGCCGAAGCCCTTGTCAATTATGTGGAGATTAATTTGTTTTTGGTCCGGTTGTATTGAATTTGCTAAGTAAAAATGATAAGCTTTAGCTAACTATGATTGAAAAATATAATCATTTGTCATTGGAAAAAAAGTGGCAAAAGGTCTGGGAGAAAAGTCGCTCGTGGAAAGTTACAGAGCTAAAAACTGCAAAAAAGTTTTATGTTCTAGATATGTTCCCCTATCCTTCGGCCGAAGGATTGCACGTCGGTCATCCAGAAGGTTATACGGCCACCGACATTGTTTCTCGTTTTTTGCGCCTTAAGGGTTATAATGTTTTGCATCCTATGGGCTGGGACGCTTTTGGTTTGCCGGCGGAGAATTACGCCATTAAAACCGGTATTCATCCTAAAGAGATAACCAAGAAAAATATCAAGAATTTCAAGCGACAGATAAAGTCTCTGGGGTTTTCTTACGACTGGTCGCGGGAAATTAATACCACTGACCCCGAATACTATAAATGGACGCAGTGGATTTTTTTGCAGATGTATAAGAAAGGTCTGGCTTATGAAGCGGTGGTGCCTATTAATTGGTGCCCGTCATGTAAAACAGGTCTAGCTAATGAAGAGGTGGTCAGCGGCCAGTGCGAGCGATGCGGCACGGCGGTGGTCAAGAAAGATATGCGCCAGTGGATGTTACGCATTACAAAATATGCGGATAGGCTCTTAGCCGGATTGGATAATCTGGACTGGCCGGAGCCGATAAAATTATTGCAACGAAATTGGATCGGCCGCAGTGAAGGGGTGATAGTTAGTTTTTCTGTTATGGCGAGTCCCGTAATTCAGCGGGGCAATCCCCGCGAAGTGATCTCGTCTAGAAAGGGGATTAAAACTGAGATTGACATGTCGTCCCACCGGGCCGGGTCTCCTTGCAATGGCACCTTTGGAGTTATTGAAGTTTTTACTACCCGGGTAGACACTTTGTTCGGTGTGACCTATTTGGTGTTAGCTCCGGAGCATCCTATAGTGGCGCGTAGCGCGTCGCAATTGGTCAATCGCTCAGAGGTGGAAAAATACGTTGCCCAGGCAAAAAGCAAATCCGATTTGGAAAGGACTTCATTGGCAAAAGACAAAACCGGAGTTGAATTAAAAGGTCTTCATGCCATTAATCCGGGAACCGGCAAGAAGATCCCAATCTGGGTGTCTGATTATGTGTTGATTTCGTATGGCACCGGAGCGGTTATGGCCGTACCCGCGCATGATATTAGAGATTTTCAATTTGCGAATGAGCAGATTAAGAAGGGCGCAAAAATAGAAATAAAGAATGTTATTGCCCCGAAATCATCAAAAAGTTTAAATCCAGCCAATATATTTAATTTTACCCTTCGTTCCCATCAGCCAAGTGGAGGAAGGGAATGGGACGAAGAAATCGAATACCAGGAACTTTTAAACGGAAAAAGGTGTTATATCGGAGGTGGTATACTTAGAAATTCCGAAACTTATAATGGCTTGTCTTCTGAGGAAGGCGGTAAAAAAATTACCGAATGGCTTGAAAAAAATAATATCGGTAGAAAATCAGTTAATTATAAACTTCGCGACTGGGTTTTTTCTCGCCAGCGGTATTGGGGCGAGCCGATACCTCTCGTGCATTGTGACTACTGTAAAAAGGAAGTCACCGAGACAAAACATTATTTGAATTTTTACGACCAGGAAATGTGGAGATTGCTGAAAAGTGGTGTTAAAACAGTGGAAACACGCGCTCTAAACCCGGATGAACAGGCGAGATTTTTTGGTCGGATAAAAAGCGGTGACTATATCAAGTGTATAAATAAGATAAGTGAGGAGGTTTTATTTGTCAAAGTTATTGAGAGTCGAACTTTTAAAAATTTGAAAGAATTTTTTGGCGCAACCGATCTGATTAGTGGTGTTAAAGGCACAGTTTTTAACACTTATGAAGAATTATTTGGTTTTTACCAGCGGCTTGCTCCTGATTATGAGAAGAAAATCGAAAAGAACGGTTTAATTGCCTGGCGGATTCAAGTTTTAACCCCGGGCGTAGTGCCAGTTCCGGAGGATCAATTGCCTGTAAAATTACCCGATGTAAAAAAATACGAGCCAACCGGCACAGGCGAGTCGCCGCTGGCCACTATTGAAGATTGGGTCAAGGTGAGGTGTCCAAAATGTAAAAAGGAGGCTAGGCGTGAGACTAATACTATGCCTCAATGGGCCGGTTCGTGCTGGTATTATCTGCGCTATTTGGATCCGACCAATAAAAAAGAATTGGTTAGTCCGTCCAAGGAGAAATACTGGATGGGTAAAAACGGCATCGATTTATACGTGGGCGGGGCGGAACATGCTGTTCTACACCTTTTGTACGCGAGATTTTGGCACATGTTTCTTTTTGATCTTGGCGTGGTTTCGACACCAGAGCCGTTTTGCAAGTTAAGGAATCAGGGCATGATTTTGGGTGAAGATGGTCAAAAAATGTCCAAGTCGCGCGGCAATGTCATCAATCCCGACGAGGTGATTAAGGAATTCGGAGCAGACAGCATGCGTATGTACGAAATGTTCATGGGGCCGTTTGCTGCGGTTAAACCATGGTCTCAGCAGGGTATTCGGGGCGTATATCGGTTTTTACAACGCGTTTGGCAATTACAGGATAAAGTCAAGGGGATCAGCTGTCCTTTACCGTTGGAGAAATTGCGACATAGGCTTATTAAAAAAATAACTAAAGACATTGAAACTTATAATTTCAATACCGCGGTCAGCACCTTCATGGAGACGGTTAATATGATAGCCAAGGAAGAGTTTGTGCCCAAAGTTTTTTGGAGAACTTTTTTGATATTACTCAAACCATTTGCTCCACACCTAGCTGAGGAGTTGTGGTCGCGCCTGGGGCATGAAAAAAACATAACTGTTGAACGCTGGCCGAATTATAATGAGGCCTTGATTAAGGAGGATAAAGTTGAACTGATTGTTCAGGTCAATGGCAAGCTTCGCGATAGAATAAAAGTCCCCGCCTCAAGTCAGGCCGAGGAAGTAAAAAAAATAGCTCTGACATCAGAAAAAATAAAAAAATACGTATCCGGCGAACCGAAAAAAGTAATTTTCGTACCAAACAGGCTGATTAATTTCGTTGTTTAGTTGTCGAGATATCGCCTAAATGAATTTTTAATTCACGAATCGACACTAATTAGATTTTAATTGGTAAGTAAGTCATAAATAAGTGTTGCTGTCTCGCCCCCTAATTCCCCGAATTTAATTTAAAGTTAGATTGGGAGGGGCAGCAAGACAATAGATTAATGGATGCTTAATAAAAAAACATGGTTCCTAAAACACAAATAATTTACAATTACGATTACGCTAAACGACTTTATCGTGGTCAGGAAAATTTTGAGTATGTCTGGCAGAGGATAATCGACCTTGGTGGGGATTTTGAAAAAATATACGATGAATACATAATTTTTTTGCTAGAGAAAGTGGAAAAATATACTGGTTTTGTTTGGGCAGAGATGACTCCTGATTTTTTACCTATTTATATGGCCGACTGCGAAACTTCTTTCACGCCGCCACTGACCCTGACTGTTGATGAAAATCCGGCGGCCATGTTGGAGGACTTAATTTATCAGCTGGTACACCAGAATATGTCGTTTGGTTTCATAAACGAAGAAGAGCGGAATAAATGTTATTCTCTGGTGACTGACAGAATAATGTTCGATTTGGGTTTAAAGGAAAAAGGAAACGAGGAATGGGATTTGACTAAAAAGACAATTAAAGAGTATTTGAAAAAATAAGAATTATGGAAATCGTAAAAATCAATCTGCATAAGCCGGAATTGAGCGTCATTAAACAAGCGGCCGGGATTATTTTAGCGGGCGGCGTGGTGGCTTATCCGACTGATACGGCTTATGGTTTGGCAGCAGACGCTCTTAATGAAGAGGCGATCGGCAAGCTGTTTATTATTAAACATCGGATCCAAAAGCCATTACCGGTGATTGTCGATTCTCTAAAAATGTTGGCCCAGATAGCACAGGTCACGGATAAGGAAAAAAGTCTGATCAGCAAGCACTGGCCCGGGCCATTGACTATAATTTTTAAAAAAAAGGACTGTGTGCCGTCATTTTTGACACTGGGACTTCCGACCATCGGCGTCCGCATACCCGATAGTAAAGTGGCCATGGCGATTATAAAAACCTGCAACAAACCCTTGACCTCGACAAGCGCTAATATTTCCGGTCGGGGAAATTGTTATACCACCGAATGTGTACTCCATATGTTCCAAGACCAGGAGACTCAGCCGGATTTGCTGCTGGACGCTGGTGAGTTGCCGGAGGTGCCGGTTTCGACGGTGGTCCAGGTTACGGATAAGGGACCAAAAGTTTTGCGTCAAGGACCGGTTAAAATAAAACAGCATGTTAAATAAATTTAAATCTATTGTTCATATTCCCCACTATTTTGCCAAACACCCATCTCGCGCTTTGGTGGAGTTGTATTGGGCCGTGGGCATGAATGATTTAGCTCGAGCATCCGTATCGTTGTTTGAGCCCATTTATCTTTATACCATTGGTTACTCGGTCAAGCAGATAATATTTTTTTATTTATTAGTTTATAGTGGCTATGGGTTGCTCCTGCCATTTTTTGGTAAATTGGTTGGGCGCTTGGGATTTGAGCATTCGATTTTTTATAGTCAATTTTTTCAAATCGGTTATTATTTGACACTTTTTGGAATTTCCAAATTCAGCTTTCTGTTTTTTGTTTCGCCTTTCGTTTTTTCCGTCCAGAAATGTCTTTATTGGCCCGCTTATCATGCTGATTTTGCAGTTTTTTCCTCGGATGAGCAGCGCGGTCGTGAAGTGGGCGGCGTGGAAACCTTGAGCATGATAATGTTTATTGTTGGTCCGTTTATCGGCGGCGTCATTCTGGAATTGACCAATTTCAGCGTATTATTTGTCGTGGTGGCCGGACTTTTTATTCTTTCGGCTTTGCCGCTCTTGCGCATTAAGGAGGTGCACGATCGCGTGGAATTCTCTTACAGCGATGTTTTTAAGCAGTTGATTGATTCAAAACACCGCCGCAATTTCTTGGCTTATCTGGGGTTTGGTGAAGAGCTGATCGTCCTGTCGCTCTGGCCGATATTCATTTACGTAGTTATTAAAGATTACTTGGATATTGGGGCGGTAGTGGCGCTGGCTACTTTAATCACCAGCTTTATTGTTTTGTATTTAGGGCGTTTGGCCGATAAATACAAAAAGGAACACATTATCCGTTGGGGCAGTGTTTTTTATTCCCTCGTTTGGTTATTGCGCACCATGGCTAGCAGCACTTGGCATGTTTTTGGGCTGGATACATCTTCACGTATTGCCAAGGAGGCCCTGATTGTACCGTTGGTGGCTACAACATACAGTAATGCTAGAAAAACAGAAGTACTTTCCTATGTGGTTTTTTATGAGCAGTCGATTGCCATTACCAAATTTTTTACGGCAGCGTTGTTGCTTTCGATACTGCAGTTTGTTAGCACTCCCTGGACCGCGATTTTCGCAGTAGCCGCGGTTTTTTCGTTATTATATATGTTATTGAAAGAGAATGTATAATGAATAATTTATAATGTATAATTTTAAGAAATATCAGGATTTGGACATCTGGAAAAAATTTTTTGTATTTGGGTTAATGATATTTAGTTTGTGTAAGAAAATTGATCATAATGCGATTAATAAAGTATTGATCAATCAGATAATCAGATCAGTTACCTCTATTGCCGGTAATATCGCCGAGGGATCAAGCGCGTTGATCAGGAGGAATTTTATCAATTATTTGATAACGCTTCGTAAATCCGCCATTGGACCGATAACTGGCCTGATTTTTACTTTTGCTAATAATAAAATTTGGAGAAAATCTCAAGCATTACTAAAACTAAAATCATAGGAAATAATTAAAATTTCGCCACGATTATAGAGAATTCTAGAGAATAATTATACATTATTCATTATAAATTATATATTGCTTAATGAATCTCGTTTCTCGTCAGACAATCGAAATGTTGTGTAGGAAATATAATTTTTGGCCGCGACGGGAGTCTGGCCAGAATTTTTTGATTTCAGAAAAAGTTCTATATTCAATCGTTGAGACGGCCCAGTTGAATTCGGCTGATACTGTTTTGGAGATAGGTGGCGGATTTGGAGCGTTGACCAGCGAACTCATCAGTAGGGCAGGTTCGGTGATAACAGTTGAGCTTGATAAGCGCCTGTCTGCCGCTCTGAAGAAAATTGCCGGTGTTAGCCGCAACCTGAAAATAATAGAGGGTGATGTTTTCAAACAGTGGCCGGTAATCAGCCGCCAGTTGGTCAATAAAAAATACAAGTTAGTCGCAAACTTGCCGTATAATATCACTTCATTGGTGCTGCGGAATTTTTTAGAAAATAAACCCAAGCCAAGCACCATGATCCTGTTGGTTCAGAAGGAGGTGGCCGAGCGGGTCACGGCCGACCCGGGAGAAATGAGTCTACTATCAGTGGCGGTGCAGTTTTTCGGCCGGCCGGAGATTATTTCCTTAGTTTCCAGGGAGAATTTTTGGCCTCAACCAGAAGTTGATTCAGCAATTTTGAAAATCAGCGAGATTGACGATGATGCGTTCGGCTACCAAAAGATGCTTGGAGCAATTCCAGTGAAAAAGTTTTTCAGTGTGGTCAAAATCGGTTTTTCGGCCAAGCGGAAACAGCTGCACAATAACTTGTCAGCCGGTTTTCGGCGCGATAACACGGAAATAGAGAGAATATTGAGTCTGGCCAGGATCAAAAACAAAGCCCGGGCTCAGGATTTAAGCCTGGAAAATTGGATAGAGATCGCCATTCGGCTGGATAAAAAACATGATTTTTTCAGTTTGACATAAAGAGAATAATATGATATAATGGCATTATCAAAATGTTCAATTTTTTTGGGGAAAATAAAAACAAAACAGCCGAAAAAAATTCAATCAATCAGCCAAATTTTCCACAAAACCAGCTGACGAAGAACAACGAGAATAGTTTAAAAAAAGGGGCTTTGGTTTTTTTGTTGATTATAGGCATAGGTTCGCTGATTTTCGGTATTTTTGAAATGCAGCGCCGGATTAAATTGGTTGAAGTTGAAATCAACACCAATACCGCTGAACTTTCTCTTTTAAATAACGAAAATACCACGAATACTCGGTCATCGGCGGTACTTGAAGATCTTCGCGGAAAAGATACGGATAAGGACGGACTTTCTGATTACGATGAACTTTATCAGTATCGCACCAGCCCATATATCACAGATTCGGACAGCGATGGCCTCGGGGATTACCTAGAAGTGTCCCAAGGATCAGATCCAAATTGCCCTCAGGGTCAGGACTGCGGACGCTCAGTGAATTCCAATACCAACGCGCAAGCCAACACCAATGTATTCTTTGGGGATATCCAGCCAAATGTTGATTTGAATAATTTGACGGCCGATGAGATTCGCAATCTCCTGCGTAACAACGGCGCCTCTGAAGCGGATTTGAGTCAAATAGATGATGCCTCACTGATGCAAACTTATCATGAGGTGCTGGCCGAGCATGGCGGTACGGCTTCAACGAACACCAATAGCACGGCCCTCAATATAAATTCTCTTTCAAATGGCGATCAGCAAACAGTGACTTACGAGCAGTTGAAGAACCTAACGCCCACGGAGATCAGACAATTGCTAATTGAAACGGGTGTGGCCGAGGAAACTCTTAGCTCGGTTGACGACACTACCTTGCGGTCTATTTATCTGGATGCTTTAGAGCAGCAGCTGCAGAACTCAACCCAATAAAATAAGTCAACAATGTTTTCAAGGAAAAAAAAAGTTAAAAAAACCAGCTCGCGGATGACTTTGTTTTTGCTGGTTTTTTGCGGCTGGCTTATCACGGCTCCGCTGCTTTTTTATACCCATGATGCTTATGCTCAGTGGGCCACGACCGAGGTCGGTCCGCAATTGCATCTCTCTATTTGGCAGAAAATCTGGAACAGTTTACAAAAGTCCTTGAAAACCGCGGGCGATGTGGCTTTCAAAAACATGCTGAAAAGGTATTTGGATAATCTGGCTTATAATATGGCTACCAAAATCGCCACTGGCCAGCCAGGGCAAAAACCGACCTATCCCACCAAGCCTCTTAATTTTTTGAAAGACGCCGGTGACGCGGCGGCCGGTGATTTACTGAACATGTTGGTCAACGAAACCCTCCCCGGCAAGTGCGAGGGACATTCTTATCAAACCTGTTTAAAGGATTCGGATTGTCCGCCGGTAGTACTGGCTTGCCATCCGACTCATGCTGAGGTGGTTATGGGGCGGACTCTTAATCCAGCAAAGAACCCCGAAACGAAAGAGGGATATAATTGGTTGTTGACACATAGGGTATGCACGATAGTCAAATGCACCGAGAGTAGTTGTGATCTTCCGCCCGAGGGTTATAACGTTTGGAGTACCGTCGGTATCTGTAATCCCGCCGGTATAAATTTGTGTACTACTGATGTGGCTTTGAAATTAAAATTGACCGGGTACGCCCGGCAGTATCTTGAAGGTACCAGTGGAAAAGTAACCAGCGTTTGTCCTTTATCGGATATAATCAAGAATTACAACGCCACTACCCATCAAAAATTGGTAGATTTGCAAAAATATTTCAATCCCCAGGCCAATCAACTGGGCATGTTCGGTGAAATAATCAGCGAAGGACAGCTGTTTAAGGCCCAAGCCGTTGACGCAAAAAAGTTTGCCCAGTCATTGGCCGGAGAATTTTTTCCGCAAACGACAAAAATTTCCGGTGTGGTGAAAACACCCGCGTCTCTGGTAAAAAGCGCGGCTGAAGATATTCTACCAGCTTCGCTTGATCCATACGTGACTTATACCGGCTCTGCCATTGCCGACGCGGTTGGCGTTTTTACCAATACCTTGGCTTCCAAGCTCATGGAGAAATATATTTTTGGCAAGGGCTTTAATCCCGGCGCGGTTAGCCCGTCTTCCGGCAGCTCCAGAGGGTTGGCCGGTTCTATACCCGGCATAGCTGCCGCTAAGTTGCTTTTTTCATCAATAAGCGAAACCAACTATTCAGTCGGCGGCGAAGTGGATCTATTGGGCCAGCTGGCCAGCTGTCCGGACAAGAACGATCCCTTGCCGACTAACTGCGTTATTGATAATAATTTCAGGACAGCGATAGAGCAACAGCTGACTGTTAAGGAAGCCTTGGATCAGGGCCTGCTGGGTGGTAATAAAGTATTTGGTTACGATGCCAATGGACGAGAGCCGGATTACTTGAGTGGTTATCCTTATCGGAGTTTGCTGATTTTACGCAAATACCGAATCATCCCGGTGGGTTGGGAACTGGCCGCCGAATATATTAAGAATTTTTCCGGAGGTAATTACAGTCTGAATACTTTAATACAAGAATACCATAATACCAGTTCTCCGTTTTATCATTTGATAGATCCTAACTGGGTGTTGAAAAGTCCGGCGGTTTTTTGTAAAAAACAGGGTGCCAGCGCAAAAATCGCGGCCACTTCCCAGGTGGTTACGGGGGATACCAATCACGACGGTAGCGTTGACAAGAAAGATATTGCCGTGACTACGGTTCAGCGCGAGGATTATTGCGCTGACGAGCAAACCTGCGTAGCCGAAGCCGATGATGGAACTTGTTTGCGCTATGGTTATTGCATTGAGGAAAAACCGATCTGGAAATTCGAAGGCGAATCTTGCCTGGCGCAATATAACACTTGCCAAACTTTCCAGCGGCGGAATGGGGTCAGTGTTTCTTATTTGAAAAATACCATAGATGTCAATGGTTGTGACTCGAGCAACGTTGGTTGCCAGAATTATTATACTGAATTCAACTATGATACCAAGCAATGGGACAATAATGGTGATCAGATTAACTTCAATAAAAATGTCGAATCATGTTTGGCTAGCGGCGAGGGCTGTCATGAGTTTATGTTGGTTAAAGAC
>Ga0136652_1000309_pt1 | contig 24600 bp, 23 predicted proteins | sample ConPoolayeEmetaG_FD_94864 | JGI IMG/M metagenome (GOLD analysis project Ga0136652, IMG submission 94864) | Hot spring microbial mat communities from California, USA to study Microbial Dark Matter (Phase II) - Cone Pool mat layer E metaG... ...
ACCATGTGTTTTACGATGACTCTTCACACCCAGCAGGCGGAATATTTAGTGTAGCTGCGCAACTGCAATTTTATTGATGGGGGTGGTTGAGGTTTTCATTTCTTTTGAAGCAAATTTTATATGATTTTGTTAATCATCGTTCTTAATCCCAAGGAATAGTTGAGGTGAAGTGATTTTATGGAAGAGTTGTTGGATGAAGTTCTGGAGCATATTGGTAAGGCCAAGTCTGCTGAAGATGGCGAGGGTTTAAAGCTTGAGGCTTGGATGGCTCGAGCTAGTTTGGAGCTTTTTCTCATTAAGTTGGTTCTGCTGCATGGTTTGGAGGAGAGGGAACCGCCTTCTGGGCCTAGTGTGAAGAGGAAGGAGCAGAATAGGGATTTGAAGCTTTTGGGTTTGGCTGAGGAAAAGGTTAGGGAGGCTCAGCGGGCTTTTGTTAGTGGGGATTATTTTTTGACTTATGAATGTGTTTGGTATGCTAAGAATGCTTTAACTAAGATTGTAACTTCGGATTCTAAGGTTTCGGGTGGGTAAACCGAGTTTTTGTGGCAGCTTCTGTGGAGTGGTGAAAGGTTTATTTTTGTTTCTTGCTTCTTTTGTTTTTGGAGTTGATTTTTTGAAGACTGGTGTTAGGGTTTTGGGTGTGGCAGAGAGTTTTGTTAAGGGTGCTAGTAAGCGTTCGGTTCTTGCGGGTGTGGTTATGAGGGGTGATCTTCAGATTGATGGCTTCGCCTTCTCGACAGTTACTGTGGGAGGATTGGACGCAACTGAGGGCGTGCTTAAGCTCTACCGAGTTCTTGATAGAAGTGATATTAGGTTTCTGTTTTTGAATGGTTGTATCATTAGTTGGTTTAACATTGTGGATTTGAATCGGGTATATGGCGAGTTGAGTATCCCTTTGGTATGTATAACTTATGAGGAGTCTGCAGGGTTAGAGAAATACTTTAAGGAGTACTTTTCGGATTGGGAGGAGAGACTGAAGATTTATAGTAGACTGGGAGATAGGGAGCCCCTTAGGCTTAATACGGGTTATGAGATTTTTGTGCGTTACTTGGGACTGAGCAGGGAGGAGGCGGTAAGGGTTTTGAACAAGTTTACTCTTCAGGGCTCTGTTCCTGAACCCTTAAAAACAGCTCGCCTGCTGTCTAGGGCGATTATAAGAAGTGGGATTGCAAATTTAGATTAGAGCGTAATTGGGTTTATTGATTCTGAGTTTTTGCGGGTTTTTCACTTTCCCTCTCTCTATTAGGACTCCACGTTTAATGCGTAATTTTTTGCTGGTTTCTGGTTATTAGTTTTTCATGTTACTCCAGAGAAGGTCTTCTATGGCTTTGAAGTTTATTAAGCGATCTAGATTGTTTCCCTCAAGTATTTTTTGGATTTCACTTTCTAGGTATTCTAGTTCTTTTTTGTTGTTTTTTCCATCCTTGAATAGAGTGTCGTATTTCTCTTGGAATTTTTTGTAGATTTTTTTGAATTTGGAAATGTCTGATGGTTCCTGTTGGGGGTCAATTACTGCTATCATTGTGAAGTTCGTGTCTTTGTGGAATATAAACCCGTTTTCGCCTATGACGAATGAGGAGAAGCCATTGTTACTCTTTTTTTCAGTAAAAACGTTAGAGAAGTCTGATAGTGCGGAGACGAAATTGGTGAGTTCCTTGATGTTTATGTCTCTCTTGGAGTTTTCTTTGATGTATAGTGGTTTTCCCTCGCTTGATAGTATGTATATGGCGTGAATCAAAAGGTTCACCACGTTTTTGTTATCTTAATATTTTCTGTAGTATAATTACAAAATTCTTAAATAAAAGGTTTTTGGAAGCCAAAATTGTTAATATCAAAAGGAAATACGCCTATAACTGAATTTTTGGCTATATTCCGGAGGCCTACACTATGTTTATCGAGCCTATCCATCTATTGGTGTCTTCCGCAGCACTTTTCCGGATTAGATAAGATTTGTTATTCTTTCTTACTTTTTCTACTATTTGCACCCTCGCAGTTAGTTTAGTTACCTTAATAGGAGAGGATACTGAATGTAAAAATCTTTGGAATATTGAAGGAGAGTTGTTCTTTTTTTATACTTTTTTGGATAGGACTACGTATTTCTCCGTGAATCCCATTCTTTGGTATAGTTTCTCTGCGGGTTTCACGCCCCTCCTTAGATTAATTAGTGCTTCTTTGCCTCCCTTTTCACGTATAAAATCAATGGCCTTTTGCAGGAGAAGCTCTCCTAAGGATATTTCTGACTTTGGGAATCTGGCGGGTCCGATAATTACGGTGTTTCTTTCCTCAGGGGTAATGTATACGTTTTTTATAAGGCCTGATTTACCTTTGACCTCCACGAAAACCATGCCTACTGGGATGTCTCCTCTCCTTGCTATAAACCCCGCACAATTCTCGGGTTCAAGGATGTATTTTTCGAAGGTGCTTTGCCAGCGTTCTTCGTCAAATTTTGTTTCCATGAATTCACATAGGCAAAGCATTAGCTTTGTAGCGTCATCATAATCGTACTCTGTTACCCGTTGTATTTCAATTGGAATTTCTTCAGTTGTTGACTTCATTCCTTTTTGCCTCCCTAAAAATTTTCAGTTAAAGACTTTTTGAGGGAGAAAAATGTTATTATTATATCTATTAATAATATATTATTTATTAAAAAACTTTGCTGTCCTAAAAAATTCGAATTATAATAATTCATCTTAAAAAGGGTATTAGAAAAAGCTCGTTAAAACACCTGGTAATAGTATTATTTCGTTCAAAATGTTCCTCGAAACGGCCCCCAGAAAACCAATAGAGTTGAAGTATTAGTCCATTTTCGTGCTTTTTTTTGAATATTTTTAATCTTTTTTTTCCTAAAAGTGAAAATTTTTTTCTAAAAAAATCCGTTATTGGTACCAATAAGTAAAGTATATATAGAAAATATAACTAATTTATTTTATCAAGTCCGTTCATTGTCTAGTTCTCAAAGGAGGAAAAAGGGCAATTGAAGACGGAAATAACAAGTATCTCAAAGGAACTCCTACAGAAGTCGATAGACGCTGAGAAACTAAGGTACTGTTACGGGTGTGGTACTTGTACAGCCAGTTGCCCTGTGGCAAAGGTGATCCCTGAGAGCTTTAACCCGAGGGGGCTGCTTCAGAAAATTTTCTTTGACTTGAGCAAAACATTAGCTGAAGATGAACTTTGGCTGTGCGCTTGGTGCTACTCATGTTATGAAAGATGCCCTCAGGGAATAAAAACTACAGAAATTTTTCTCTTAACCAGAAACCTAGCCGTTGAGAAGGGATACTTTCCCAAGCAGCCCACCAACTTAGTAAAGCAGATTTTGAAGTCTGGACGGACACTGGAGGTGACACCGGCTCGGGATAGGAAACGAGAGGCTCTCGGACTGCCGAAGATTGGGGAAACTGTTTCAGAGAAGGCGTTGAGAGAAATTAAAATTATAACTGAGAAAAGTCCAACCTGGAGGGTAAGGGGGTGAATCTGGAATATTCGCTTTTTCCAGGATGTGTGTCTTCTGCCCGAGAATTTAGCTGCGAAATTTCTGCTCGGAAGGTTTTTGAAGTTTTAAATGTGGAACTCTACGATGTGGAGGATTTTACTTGTTGCATGCCTGCCTGTTTGGTACATTCCTTTGATTATGCTACTGGACTTGCACTAACTTCAAGAAATCTCTGTGTTGCCGACGAGTTTGATAGAGATATTTTGACACTTTGCGTTAGCTGTTATGGTAATCTTTGGAGAGCCAAAAAACTCATGTCTGAAAATGGAGACCTTAGACGTAGGGTGGATGAGCTCTTAGCTAGCATAGGTAGATCTTACCAAGGCAAAGTGGGCATTAAACATTCAATCACTGCCCTATACGAAGACATAGGTCCTAAAAACCTAAAAAACCAGGTTTCTAAACCCCTTAGGGGAATCAAAGCCGCTCCTTTTTATGGTTGCCATCTTATTCGGCCTAGAGAATACTTGTTCTTTGATGATGCAGAGTTCCCCGAAAAGCTTGATGAGCTTATCAATGTTACGGGGGCTACCAGCGTCCTGCATAGGGAGAGGACAGGATGTTGCATAGGTTGTGGGAGCTTTTTTGGTGAGGTGGCGGAGGAAGCCGCCCTAAGATTAAGTGTAGATATTCTAGAGAGCGCGCTGGAGGCTAAGGCGGATTGTGTGGTTGTGACGTGCCCTTACTGTTTTCTCCAGATTGAGATGGGTCAGCTTCTTTTTAAGAGGAGGACGGGAGAATCATACAATGTACCTGTGCTTAATTACACAGATTTGTTGGGGTTAGCGCTGGGGATTGAACCCCGAGAACTGGGAATGAATATCCATAAAATAGATCCATCTCCGCTTCTTGAAAAGATTAAGTAAATTGGGAAGAGGGAGAGTGATTCGTCTGGAAAAAGTTAGCTCGGTTACTGTCATTGGTGGTGGAGTTGCTGGAATACAGGCAGCATTAGAACTGGCGAATTTAGGAATGCTTGTTTATTTGGTTGAGGAAAATCCCAGTATCGGGGGGCGGATTATTGAACTTAACTGTTCTTCCTGCCGCCTTGAAGTTCCTATGGATTGTTCCATCTGTCCTGTTATACCTAAAATAGTTGAGTGCTACCACCATCCAAATATTAAGATTCTTACAAACGCCGAAATTATGGGTATTTCTGGTTCTGCTGGAAACTTCCAGATAAATGTTTTAAAAAAGCCACGTTTCATTAATGAAGACAAATGCACTGCGTGCGGTGCCTGTACCGAAAAGTGCCCAGTTGAGATTTTTGATGCATTTAATATGGTTAAAGGAAGGAAGAAGGCTATCCACTTTCCCCTCCCTCAAGCATTTCCTCAGGTTCCAGTTATTGATAGAGAGAATTGCTTGCATTTTAGGAGTGGAACCTGCGAAAAATGTTCAGAGGTCTGCCCTACTACGGCAATAAATTTCAATGATGAAGATATGATAATTGGAGTTAAAAGTGAAGCTATAATTCTTGCTACGGGGCTTTCTCTTTTTGATCCAAGCGGAATAAGGGAATATGGGTACAAGAGATACAAGAATGTCATCACCATTCTTGACCTTGAACAAATGACTAGTATACACGGCCCCACGGGAGGTAAAATTGTTAGGATTTCAGACAAAAAAGAGCCAAAAAGTATAGCCTTCATTCAATGCGTGGGGTCAAGAAGCAGAAGGACAAATAACAATTTCTGCTCTGGAGTATGTTGCATGTACACTGCTAAGGACGCTGCCCTAGTAAAAATTTTAAAACCGGAAACAGAAGTGTATGTTTTCTACATTGATCTCCGAGTCTTTGGGAAAGGTTACCAAGAACTTTTCAACAAAGTTAGAAACAGTCTAGGTGTGAAATATATTAGGGGCCGTCCAGGGGGAATATGGGAAGACCCGAAAACAAGGGACCTTATTATTAGTTTTGAAAACACGCTCACCCAGAGGGTGGAGAAGTTGAGGGTGGATATGGTGGTTTTATCTCCTGCCTTACTGCCTCATCCTAATAATAGGAAACTGGCTGAATTTTTAGGCCTGGAACTAGATGAACATGGTTTCTTTAAAAGTCCAAATCCAGTGTCGCAACCTTTTGACACCACCATAAAAGGCGTTTTTACCTGTGGTTACTGTAGGGGACCCAGAGGAATATCTGAATCTGCCACTCAAGCTAGTGCCGCCGCGGGAAGGGTTACTGAAACCATTACTTTAGCAAAAATGGGGAGAAATTAAGCATGAGTGAAGCTAACCTGAACCAAGAGCCGAGAATTGGAATATTCCTATGCGATTGCGGAACAAATATCAGTAGCATCATTGATGTTCCTCAAGTCATTGAAGCTTCAAAAGGGATATCTGGGGTTAAATTTGTGGAGAGAGATAGCTCACTCTGCTCCAGCGCTGGAACAAAAAAGATAAGGGAAACTATAGAGAGGAGCGGCGTAGACCGAGTTGTCTTCGCAGGTTGCTCACCCAAAAACTATGGTTCACTTTTCGAATCTGTTTGTCAAAAAGCAGGGATAAACAGGTATCTTGTTGCCTTTGCAAACATCAGGGAGCAGTGCGCCTGGGCACATCAGGACAGGCCAAAGGAAGCCACCATAAAGGCTATTAATACTGTGCAAATGGCCGCGGCGAGACTTCAAAAATCGGAGCCCCTGCAAGAATTGGAAATAGAGGTACACCCCTCCACACTGATTATTGGAGGTGGCATATCGGGGATGACCGCAGCCCTCTGCTTAGCCAATCAGGGCTTCAGCGTACTATTAGTGGAGAGGGAGCCCGACATTGGTGGCATGTTAAACAAACTTTATAAATTGTATCTTACCAATCAGGAAGTTTCAGAAATTCTGAATCCAGTTATCCAGTCGGTGAGAAACCATAAAAACATCAGAATCCTCACATCGGCATCTGTAAGGGAGGTAGAAGGATACTTCGGTGACTTTGAAGTTACAATTTCTGTTAATGGGGGAACCGAAAAATTTAGGGCGGGAACCATAATTCTGGCAACTGGAGCAGGGACATTTGAACCATTTGGAATGTACGGTTATGGGAAACATGAGGGAGTTGTTACCCAGCTTGAATTGGAGCAAATTCTAAAACAAGGGAAGCTGAAACATTTAGAAAAAGTGGTTATGATACAATGCGTGGGAGCCCGGGAAGAAAAGGGATTAACCTACTGTTCCCGAATATGCTGTATGGTTGCAATTAAAAACGCCACTCTGATAAAGAAATTGTATCCCGACTGTGAGGTTTACATCATTTACCGCGATCTGCAAACCTACGGTAAGGAGAACGAGGAGTACCAGTCAAAGGCAAGAGAGCTGGGAATAAGATTTATAGAATATACTCCGGAGCGCCGCCCAGAAGTATTCCCCAACGGAAATGGAAAAGTAGGGGTGAGAGTTTATCACGCTTTGTTGGGAGAAACCTTAACCATTAATAGTGATTTGGTTGTCCTATCCACTCCGCTCATCCCCAACGCGGATGGAAAAGAAATTGCAAAAATTCTCAAAGTCCCTTTGGGCCCCGATGGCTTCTTCAAAGAAGCTTATATGGAAATGCGATCAACAGCCTTCGGTGTTAATGGCATCTATGTCTGTGGAACTGCCCAGGGACCCAAAAGTATTGATGAGAGTATAACCCAAGCATACGCCGCAGCCGCTCTAGCAGCAATCCCCATGCAACAGAAAAAAGTGAAGATACCAGCCATGACCGCTGAGGTTAATGAAGAGTTATGCATTGGATGCCAACTCTGCCTGGATCTTTGCCCAGTCCACGCCATCACCTTTGCGGAAGGAAAATCCATGGTAATAGAAGCCATATGCCGAGGTTGCGGTACATGCGCCGCTGCTTGTCCCTCCAAAGCAATAGCCGTGAAGGGCTTCAAGGATGAACAGATACTTGCGGAGGTGGAGGCAGCCCTTAAATAAGGATTAAGAAGAGGTTAGCAAAAATGGAGGAAGGAGAGGAAACAAGGAAGTTTGAGCCCAAAATATTAGCTTTTACCTGCAATTGGAGCAGTTACTCCAGTGCTGACCAGGCGGGAATAAGCAGAACATTTTATCCGCCCAATGTTCAGATAATTAGAGTTATGTGTGCTGGTCGAGTGGATCCACTATTTGTGGTGAAGGCTTTCTTAAATGGGGCTGATGGGGTGATCATTGCTGGATGCCACCCTAACTATTGTCGATATAGTGGGGGAAATAGACAAGCAGAAATCAGAGTCAAATTTTTGAAAATGCTCATGGAAGAGATTGGTGTTGACCCGGCGCGGCTGCGGATAGAATGGATATCTGCTATGGAGGGTGGAAGATTCGCACAGGTAGTTCAGGAAATGGTTGGAGAACTTAAAAAGATGGGACCATTACTTTTAAGAAAATAATGGGAGGTAGACTGCTTGGATGGGAAAGAGGGTGTTCTAATAATAGGTGGAGGCATAGCGGGAATCCAGGCCGCACTAGATGTAGCCGATCAGGGAGTAAAAGCCTATGTAGTTGAAAGTACGCCCAGTGTGGGTGGACATATGGCTATGTTGGATAAGACTTTCCCCACACTTGACTGCTCAGCTTGTATCCTCACTCCAAAAATGGTGGATGTGGGCAGGCATCCCAATGTTGAGCTTCTAACTTATTCCGAGGTAAGAAAAGTTAAGAGGGAGGGTAGAGGTTTTGAAGTAGAGATTGTGAAGAAGCCGAGATACGTTGACATATCCAAGTGTACGGGGTGCGGGGTGTGTGCTAGATACTGCCCAGTAGAAGTTTCTGACGATTTCAATGCAGGAATGGATGTTCGGAAGGCGATTTATGTGCCTTTCCCCCAGGCAGTTCCACTAAAATACACTATAGATGAAGAGCATTGTATTAGGTGTGAGCTCTGTAAAAGGATATGTGAATCCATAGGGGCTGGAGCGGTAAACTTTGATCAGGTGGCTGAGGAGGTTAACCTCAATGTGGGGGCGATTATTATTGCGACTGGCTATAAACCTTTTGACGTTAGACAAAAGAAGGCGTATGGCTACGGAAAATATCCGAACGTTTTAACGGCCTTGGAGCTTGAGAGATTACTCTCCGCCGCCGGACCAACTGCTGGACATATTTTGAGACGCTCAGATGGCTGTATACCTAAGAGGGTTGCTTTTGTTCAGTGTGTAGGTTCAAGAGACTCACACCACGGCTATCCATACTGCTCCAGAGTCTGTTGCATGTATGCCATAAAGGACAGTATACTGCTAAAAGAGCATATACCTGATGTTGATGTTACCATCTTTTACATGGATATTAGAACCTATGGTAAAGGCTTTGAAGAACTATATCAGAGGGCGAAGGAGGAGTTCAAGGTTCGATTCAGGCGGGGAAGGGTGGCAAGAATTTACGAGATTCCTGAAACCCACAACCTGGTAGTGAGGGTTGAAGACACTGAGACCGGAGAGATTTTACAGGAAGAATTTGAAATGGTGGTTCTTTCTGTGGGTTTAGCACCAGCAGACGGAATAGCAGAGCTGAGCAAAATTCTGGAAGTGCCTCTGGACGAGTATGGTTACATAGAGGGAGCAGATGCAAAGATTGATACTGTTTCAACAAAAGTTCCGGGTGTTTTTGTAGCGGGAACAGCTTTGAGTCCCAAGGATGTCCCAGATAGTGTATCTGAAGCCAGCGCGGCGGCTATGAAGGCGGTAACGTTCCTGAGAGGGAGGAAGTAGTATGGAGGAAGAATTACGTGTTGGGTGTTACATTTGCCATTGTGGACTTAACATTGCAGGAGTAATTGATGTGGAAAAGGTGGCGGAAGCCACGGGAAAACTTCCGAACGTAGTGATTGCGAGGCACTACGTTTACATGTGTTCGGAGCCCGGTCAGGAACTAATAAAAAAGGATATCAAAGACTACAATTTGAACAGGGTTGTAGTGGCTTCCTGCTCTCCCCAAATGCATGAATCCACATTCCGCTCCGTTGTGGAGGAGGCTGGTTTAAACCGGTATCTTTTCGAAATGGCTAATCTTCGAGAGCAATGTTCATGGGCCCATGCAAATAATCCCGTGAAGGCCACTGAGAAGGCGAAGGACATATTGAGAATGGCTGTTGCTAAGGTTCGCCTGCTTCAACCCTTAGAGAAGAGGGAGGTTCAGGTTAAACCCGCAACTCTGATTGTGGGTGGAGGAATAACTGGAATCCAAGCAGCTTTGGAATTGGCTAATAGGGGATTTTCCACTTATCTTGTTGAGAAGTTACCTTACCTTGGGGGAAGAGTGGCTCAGTTAAACAGGGTAATTTTAACCAATGAGAGAGCCTCAGAAATTTTAAAACCAATGTTAAACGCTTTAACAGGGAATCCGAACATTGAAGTGTTCACCAACACCGAAATTGAGGAAATAGGTGGCTACATTGGCAACTTTGAAATAAAGCTGAAGATAGGACCCCGTTTCGTTAACCAGAAATGCAACTTGTGCGGGAAATGCCTGGAGGTGTGCCCCGTAGAGGTACCAGACGAATTTAACTTTGGATTAAACAACAGAAAGGCCATATATATTCCCCACAGTGACTCTGTGCCCAGAATTCCTACTATTGATGGGGCTAACTGTACACGCTGTGGGGAGTGCATCAAGGTCTGCGAGCAAAATGCTATTTCTTTGGACAGCGAACCACAAAACAAAAACATTTCGGTGGGAACAATTATTCTCGCCACCGGCTATGATCCCTATTTGCCCCAAGGCGAGTATGGCTTTGGAGAGTATGAAGATGTAATAACTCAGTTCCAACTGGAAAGAATGCTCAGCAACAATGGTCCCACCAATGGGCGGTTAGTAAAACCTTCCAATGGAAAGGTGCCTAGAAACGTAGTTTTTATTCTGTGTGTGGGTTCCAGAAATCCCCATAGGCAATATTGCTCCAGAGTTTGCTGCTCTGTGGCATTAAAAAACGCTATGCTCATCAAAAAAGAGTATCCTGAAACGCAGGTCTCCATTCTTTACCGAGATATCAGAAGCTTTGGTAAAGGACAGGAAGAACTTTATGGAGAGGCGCGACTAGCGGGCATAAACTTTTTCAGGTATTCACCAGATAACCCCCCAAAGGTTTCCAGACTAGATAACTCGCAGATTCAGGTGGAGGTCTATGAATCCATACTGGGAATGAACATTGAGATTCCCGCGGATCTCCTAATTCTTGCTGAGGCTATGACTCCCCGAAAGGACTCCGCGGAGTTAGGTTCAAAAGTGGGGGTCACGCGTACACCAGATGGCTTTTTCCGTGAGGCGCACCCTAAGCTCAAGCCCCTCGACACAAATTCTGAAGGAATATACCTTGCTGGCGCCGCCCAGTTCCCCAAAGATATCACCGAGTGTATAGTTCAAACATGCGGGGCAGCTGCGAGGGCCTCAATTCCTATGTCTAAGGGTAAAGTGGACGTGGAGCCCATAGTAGCCTCGGTGAACGAAGATCTTTGTATCGAGTGCGGAACCTGCCAGAGTATATGTCCTTATGGAGCAATAAAGAAGGGTGAGAATGGAAAAGCGCAAGTCACAGAGATTTTATGTAAGGGTTGTGGTTCCTGCGCCGCAAGCTGCCCAGCAAGGGCCATTACAATATTTCATTTTACAGATGAGCAAATCCTAGCTCAATCACTCGCCGCATTAGGGAGGGGAGAACCATGAGTTATGAGCCAAGAATAGTTGGGTTTTTGTGCAATTGGTGTGCCTACTCAGCCGCAGACTTAGCTGGCATGAGTAGAATTAGTTACCCTCCAACCATACGTATTGTGAGGTTGATGTGTAGTGGCAGAATTGACCCAGTAATCATAGTGGACACTCTCGCTAATGGCGCCGATGGAGTTTTAATTGCAGGATGCCTTCCGGGTGATTGCCACTACGTGGAGGGCAACCTCAACGCAGAAGTTAGAATAAAGATTTTGAAAAATTTGATAGCCAAAACTGGATTGGAGCCAGAAAGATTACGTCTGGAATGGATCCCAGCTTCGGGTGGAACTCTTTTTGCAGAGGTCGTCAAAGACTTCACAAACCAGTTAACCTCCTTGGGCCCATCACCTCTAGCTGGAGAGAACCCGGACAAAAACATACTAGAACTATTGGCAGTGGTCAGGGACACTGTTGCCGATGTACGTTTACGAGAACTGGTAGGCAAGAAGAGACAAATTACTGAGAAAGGAAACGTATACGGAGAAGTGATATCTAAGGAAGAGTTTGAGAAGAGACTAACTGATTACATTGATGACGAATTTGACCGACATAAAATACTCCGTATGGTAAAAGAACGCTCCCTATCAGTTAGGGAGCTATCTGAAAGACTGAATCTGAGCCCCCAAAGGGTGTTGCGCCACATTGCAGCTATGCGTCGGAAAAACCTGGTGGCAGTTGAAAGAATTGAGGGAGTGTCCCCTCTATACACGGCTTTGGAGGTGTGAATATGGAGGATAAGGTCGGAGCGGTACTAGTTGTGGGAGGCGGAATAGCAGGAATCCAAGCCGCACTTGATTTGGGAGACTCCGGCTTCAAAGTCTACTTGATGGATGAGACGCCCTCAATTGGAGGTGTAATGGCTCAGCTGGATAAGACCTTCCCCACAAATGATTGCGCTATGTGTATTCTCGCACCAAAGCTGGTTGGTTGCGGAAGACACCCCAACATTCAACTTTTAACTAACGCCTCCATAAAGGGAGTCGAAGGCAGCGCAGGCCACTTCAAAGTCACCATCACTAAGAGACCCAGACGTGTTAATGAGAGTAAGTGCACTGGGTGCGGTGTGTGTGCCAGATGGTGCCCTGTTGAGGCTATCGACGAGTTCAATGAAGGACTGAGTAATCGGGGAGGAATATTCGTTAGGTACCCACAGGCAGTTCCCTTAATATACTCAATTGATAAAGAGAAATGTATAGGATGTGGGATATGTAGCGAGGTGTGCAGGGCGAAGGCAATCGAATATGAGCAGGAGGAGCAAGACCTAGTTTTGGATGTGGGCTCCATAATACTTGCACCTGGATTTGAGGAATTTGAGGCGGAAGCCCTCCAGGAATATGGTTATGGACGCTTCCCTAATGTGGTTTCAAGTATAGAGTTTGAACGCATCCTTAGTGCTTCTGGACCCTATGGCGGTTTAGTCATCCGCCCCTACGATGGGGATATTCCCAAAAATATTGCGTTTATTCAGTGTGTTGGCTCTCGTGACACCCGTCTGGGAAACAGTTACTGCTCCGCTGTGTGCTGTATGTTTGCAATTAAGGAAGCGGTGATTGCTAAGGAACATACTCAGACCCCCTTGGATTGCACCATATTTTTCATAGATATGCGTTCCTACGGAAAGGAGTTCGACGGCTACTATAAGAGGGCTGAGGAAGAATATGGAGTGAGATTTGTTAGATCTAGGGTTGCTAGCATAGAGGAGATACCCAAGTCACACAATCTTCTTGTGAAGTATATTGAAGACGGTGAGCCCAAGGAGGAAGAATTTGACCTTGTGGTACTCTCAGTTGGAATGAAACCACCTAGAAATGCCCGGGAAATAGCGGAAAAACTGGGAATAGAACTTAACGAGTATGGGTTCTGCAAAACAGGCGAGTTTACCCCACTTGAAAGCTCGGTGCCAGGTATCTATGTTTGTGGAGCATTCTCTTCCCCCAAGGACATTCCGGACAGTGTAGCACAAGCAAGCGGCGCCGCCGCCAAAGCGGGAAGCATCATATCCCCGGCGAGGGGAAAACTAATCTCTAGAAAGCAGTATCCACCTGAGAAAAACGTGGAGGGGAAGGAGCCTCGAATTGGAGTGTTTGTTTGTCACTGTGGGATAAATATTGGTGGAGTAGTTGACGTGCCCAGAGTAGTGGAGTATGCTAAAACACTTCCAAATGTGGTATACGCGGAGCACAACCTTTACACTTGCTCTCAAGATACTGGTGCACGCATAGTGGAAGCCATAAAGGAACATGACCTTAACCGCGTTGTGGTGGCATCATGTACCCCAAGAACACATGAACCCCTCTTCAGAGACACAATTAGGGAAGGGGGGTTAAACCCCTACCTCTTTGAAATGGCAAACATAAGGGATCAATGCTCCTGGGTACACATGCTTGAGCCTGAGAAGGCAACACAGAAAGCCATAGATCTAGTGAGGAGTGCTGTGGCAAAAGCCAGACTACTTAAACCCCTTCAAAAACCAATGATAAAGATTATACCCGCGGGTCTAGTGATTGGTGGGGGATTATCGGGAATGACTGCGGCTTTGGAACTTGCAGAACAAGGATTCGAGGTACACTTGGTGGAGAAAGAGAAACAGCTTGGAGGAAATCTCCGTAGAATAAAATTCCTTCTCAACAGCGACAAACCCAGCGAAAGACTCGAATCTTTAATAAGAAGAGTAGAAGAGAACGGGAAAATACATGTTTACACAGAAGCGGAAGTTGTGGGTGTTGAGGGATATGTTGGAAACTTTAAGACAACTATAATAGCCAACGGGGAGAGAAGGGAGATTCAGCATGGGGTAATAATTGTAGCTACGGGTGGGACTGAGTATAAACCCATTGAGTATTTTTATGGAATGGATGACCGGGTACTAACCCAGTTAGAATTGGAGGAAAAGTTGGCAAACGGGGGGTTCAGCGCGGATACAGTGGTTATGATACAGTGTATTGGCTCAAGAAATGGTGAACACCCGAGCTGCTCCAGAGTTTGTTGTTCCAGTGCAATTAAGAACGCTTTAAAAATTAAGGAGTTAAATCCAAAAACAGAGGTCTATGTGCTTTATAGAGATATAAGAACTTATGGTTTCCGGGAGAAATATTATCAGGAAGCTCAGAGGAGGGGAGTAATATTCATTCGCTACGATGAAGATCACAAACCTGAGGTGACAAATGAGGGAACACTCAGGGTACTGGTCAGGGATCCCATCATCAAGAAGAAAATCGAAATCGAGCCCGACCTCATTGTATTAAGTGCGGGGATACATCCAAACCGCGATAACAAAAATTTGGCTCAAATGCTAAAAGTTCCCCTGAGCAAGGAGGGATTTTTCCTGGAGGCGCATATGAAGCTTCGCCCAGTTGATTTTGCCACAGAGGGAATTTTTCTCTGTGGGCTGGCACAGTCACCAAAATTCATAGATGAATGTATATCTCAAGCTTGTGGCGCAGCTGCTCGAGCCGCCACCATTCTATCCAAAGAAGCACTGGAAATAGAGGGGGCAATAGCTAAGGTTGACGAAGATCTCTGCGCTGCATGTAAAGTCTGTGTATCTATCTGTGAGAGTGGAGCTGCGCAAATCGTGGAAAAGAATGGGAGGCGTGTTTCAAACATAATAGAAGCCCTCTGTAAGGGGTGTGGGCTTTGTAGCGCCGCCTGTCCCTCGGGAGCGATAACCATAGAGCATTTTAATGATAAACAGATTCTGGCTCAGATTAGAGCTTTGCTGGGAGGTGGATAATGTGGCGGAGTTCGAACCCAAAATAGTGGCTTTTTGCTGTAGCTGGTGTAGCTACGCCGGCGCCGATTTAGCGGGAGTGAGTAGGTTTCAGTATCCCACAAATGTTAAAATAATCAGGGTTATGTGCAGCGGCAGAATAGACCCTACATTTGTACTTGAAGCCTTCAAAAACGGTGCCGATGCAGTACTAGTGGCAGGATGCCACATACCATCTGATTGCCACTATTTAACAGGAAACTTGAGAGCCCAACGTAGAATTGCTCTGACCAGAAATCTTTTGAAGCAGCTCGGAATAGAGCCGGAACGGTTAAGGTTGGAGTGGATTTCTGCTTCGGAGGGGGACAAATTTGCGGCGGTTGTGAAGGAAATGACTCAAAGGATAAAGGAACTTGGCCCAAGCCCACTCAGTGGTGGAGGTGATGGAAAATGACTGAAGAAGTCATCAAACTGTCAGAGGCTGATCGCCAATTCAAATATGAGCTCAGCCATATGCCGGAAATAGAGAACCTCATGCTCTGTATGCAGTGTGGGACGTGTACCGCGGATTGTCCTGTAGCTCGCTTCAGCGGGACATACAGGCCTCTTAAGATACTGAGAATGGTTCTTTTTGGGTTAAAATCGGATGTTCTTTCAGCTGGTGAACTTTGGCTTTGCGCTTCTTGTTACACTTGTACTGACCGCTGTCCGAGGGGTGTAAGGTTTTCCAGCTTATTGAGGGAGCTCAGAAATCTTGCTGTGAAGGAGGGATATATTCCAGATGGTTTTAGGGAATTGGCCTCTAACATTTTAGAAACGGGTTACGCTTACGAAATATCAGAGTCCAGAATGAAGAAGAGGGAGACTTTAGGGCTTCCTCCACTACCAAAGGCTAACCCCAAAAAGCTTGCTAGACTCGCAGAAATTGCTGGATTCCTAAAAAAGGCAAAAAAGGTGGATGGAGGGAAGTAAAATTTCGGATTCAACTTACTTGCTGTATTTAGGCTGTCTAATTCCCTATAGGGTTCCCAGCTATGAGGTTGCAGCGAGAAAGGTTCTTAGCAGGTTGGACGTCGAGTTAGTGGACATGCTCGAGTTTAACTGCTGCGGTCTCCCCATGGATCCCATTAGTCACGAGGTTATGATGGTTTTGGCTGCTTGGAACCTTTGTTTAGCGGAGAGGGAGGAACTTGACATATTGACTCTTTGTCCCGGCTGCAGTGGCACCCTCCACAAGGTGAACACCATCCTTAGAGAGGAGGAGAATGTTAGGGAAAAAATTAACAACTTCTTGAAAAGGGATGGAATGGAGTATAAGGGAAATATAGAAGTTAAACATCTGGTTCAGGTACTAGTGGAGAAGGTAGGCACTGAGAAACTTAAGGAAAAAATTGTAAAACCACATAAAGGTCTCAAAGTGGTGGAGCATTATGGCTGCCACATTCTGCGGCCAAAGGAGTACATGAAATTTGATGATTCTGAAAACCCCACAATTTTGAGACAATTGATTGAATCTACGGGAGCCACATGTCTGGATTACGTGAACAAAAGGGAGTGCTGCGGCTACCCAATCATGTCCATAGACGAAAAAATTCCTTTTCAACTAGCTGGAGACAAACTTAAGCACATGAAGGAAGTGGGGGCCGATGCCCTAATTACCATTTGTCCTTCCTGCTACCTGGCTTTTGACCTTAATCAGTCCCGAATAGAGAAACTTTTTGGTGAAAAATTTGAGCTCCCAGTGCTTCACTACCCTGAGCTTCTAGCGCTGGCTTTGGGAATTGAGCCAGACGAGCTGGCTTTAAATGATCACAGAGTTAGGGTTTCAAAAATATTGAAAAATGGTTCGGGAGGATAAACCCGCAATGTCTGAAGATTTAAGAAAAAGACTGGAGGCGGCTGTTGGAGTTCTGGGAGATATTCGTGTCAGATGGCTAATTGGGCGAAGCCAAGCCCTATTGGAATCAGGAACCATAACCAAAGAAGGGTTAGAGCAACTTATGAGGAAAATTATGAGAGAGGAGCTGGAAAGATGGCTTATTATGAATGAAATCGAAAGACAGGGACCACTATCAGTCAAAGACCTTTCCGGGGCAACCCGACTTCCAGAACAAACAGTGGTGAAGCACCTACTAGCTCTAAGAAGAAATGGGCGGATTACCTTCGCGGGTGAGAAAGAGAACATGCACCTATATGATTTGGTGAGATAAAGCAGAGAATAAAATTGAAGAGTGGTGATTCAAAATGACTGAAGCAAATTCTTCTGATGAAAAGCAAACAGTCATCAAACTCCAAGATTTGGATACTAGTCTACAGGAGGAGATTAGCAAAATTCCGGGATGCGAAAAACTTATGCTCTGCTTCCAGTGTGGCACATGCAGTGCCGACTGTCCAGTTGGGAGACACCTCAATGAGTACAAGCCTAGGTTAATAGCTATGATGACCAAGCTTGGAATGAAGCAAGCGCTCTTTCAGGGAGATTTATTGTGGCTGTGCACCCAGTGTTACACGTGCCTTGAACGTTGCCCCCAGAATGTGGAGCTGGCGGAGATAATTTCCGCTCTGCGAGGAATCGCGGCCAGGGAAGGTTACCTACATCCCTCTTTGAAGAAGGTTATTGAAGCCCTGGCCAATCATGGTTACATTTACGAGATAACTGAATTCATAGAGGAAGATAGGGAAATGAGGGAGCTCCCACCTGTTCCCAAAGTTAACATTGGCGAAGTTAGAAAAATTATGAGAATGACAGGAATAGACAAACTTGTAGGAATAGAACTGGAGGAGGACTAAAAATTTATGAGGTACGCATTTTTTGTGGGGTGCACAACATTAGCCAGGCTTCCAAGCTACGAGGTTTCTACAAGAAAAGTAGCCGAGGCTTTGGGTGTGGAACTCTTGGATATGGAGGGAGCGGGATGTTGCGGAACCACTTATTTAAAATGTATAGAACCCAGAACGGCGCTTGCCTTGGCTGCTCGGAACATATCCATAGCGGAGGATATGGGGGTTAACATTGTCACTTTGTGTAACGGTTGCACAGAGGTTCTCACAGATGCCAACAACACGCTAAAAGAAGAAGGGGAACTCAGAGAAGATGTGAACAGCATTCTTGCAGAGGTGGATCGGGAGTTTAGGGGGAAAGTGGAGGTTAAACATTTTGTGCGAATGTTTCTTGAGGATTTGGGAATCGATAAAATTCGCGCCCGTGTGTCAAACCCTCTGGAGGGTTTAAGAGTGGCGGTGCATTACGGATGCCACTTATTAAAGCCTTTCAAGATAATGAATTTTGATGACCCTGAAGACCCCACTTCCCTAGATGAACTAGTCAACATTACGGGGGCAGTGAGTGTAGATTATCCGGGTAAGCTGGACTGTTGCTCCGCCCCACTGCTGACGATAAAACGAAGAAACGAGTTGGCCACTGAAATAGCTAGGGAAAAACTATCAACAGTTAAGAAGTATGCCGATATAATGATTACCGTTTGCCCATTTTGCTACTTGATGTATGAGCAGAGTCAAATGCCCCCAAACAATCCCATCGATATTCCCATAGTGCATTATTCTCAGCTCCTAGGTTTAGCGATGGGAATAGACTATCAAGATCTAGCCCTCAACGAAAACCGCATAGACGCCTCGGTAATAAAAAATTTTCAAAATAGGTAACGTTTTAAAAACTATACGGACACCGCCAACATCAAAACAACTTATTCAAAGGATGTAAGCTTATCATCGGTTAACCGTCTCTCCCCAAACCTGCTTTGTGACACTCTTCAGAAACAATATTTATTAGAAGTTTTGGAAAGGAATGGATGAAGTCGCACAAGTATACGTATGGACTTTAAATTTTTTTGGTAGAGCTCTTCAAATTTTTTTCGCTTTTCAGGTTTGGCTTTTGCTCTCTTCTGAGGAAGTCTCCCAGGTCCAAAATGTTTTTTACCACTACGCCTTTTTCTGCTTCTTGAGGGTTTTGTTTTATCACGCCGAAGCCCAAACATTCACCATACTTGTTTAGGATTAATGTGTAATCGCCCTTTCTTGTTGAGCCCTCAACGCGTGTGATGCCTTCTTTGAATATGTCCCTTCCGCATATGAAAAGCCAAGCCGTCTTATCGTTTACGAAGATTTTGTTTTCGACTTTCTCGGCGATCATTGAAATTAGGGGAAAGCTTGGAAGGAAAAAGTCGTTTTTTAACTCTCCGAGCAGAACACCAGCATAATAATATTTTCTGGGAATTCTAACAGCTAAATCTTTCAGAGTGTCGTTTAGCAGGAAGAATTTTTCACCCATCCAATCGATTAAAGATTCATTTAAGTCTATTTGTACGCCAAACTTTTCCAGGAAAAGTTTCAAGGGCTTCACCAATTTATCCCCCCGCTTTTCTTAGTTTGCATATGAAAAAGCCTTGGGTTTCTTCGCTTGGCCATATTCGTCTACAATTCTTTATCAGGCTGTCTAATTTTTCGCCAAAAATTTTTGTGGGAGATTCCTCGCCATAACACTTTATTGGTACTGTTTCGAGTTTGAGGTTTTCCACAGCCCAGTTTATGTTGAACTCATTTTCCTCCGGCTCCAGCGAGCATGTGGAATAAACTATTTCGCCGTCATCCTTGAGGATTTTTGCGGCTTCAGCTAAGATTTCCCTCTGCAACCTCACGTTCTTCCCAACGTCTGTAATTGTTCTCTTCTCAAACCATTGCTCGTCGGTGGCGAAGTTTCCGGAGCAAGGGACATCGAGAAGTATTCTGTCAAATTTTAAACCCAGTTTCGACGCCTGCGCCGCGTCCAAATGATATACAAGGGTGTTTTTTACTCTGCAGCGTTCCAGCTGGTTGGCAAGGGCGTTAAGCCTTCGCCTCTTAACATCCAAAGCCACTATAACCCCGGTGTTATCCATTAGATCGGCGAGCTGAATGGTTTTTCCACCGGGAGCTGCACAAGCATCCAGAACCACACTATATTTCAAGTCTGTGAAGAGTGTTGCGGGGATCTGCGCCGCTGCTTCCTGAATTGAGTAGTATCCCAAAAGATATTCAAATGTAGCCCCTATGCTGAACTCTGCCTCCGTAACCCAATAGCCATTTTCTAGGAATGGGATTTTCTCAAGCTTGAAACCCAAACCTTCAAGCCTATCAACAATGTTAACATCTTTAGCGTTCATGGTGTTTATCCTAATGGCTTGTTTTGGGGCGACTTCTCTAAACTGCCAACCCAACTCTCTGTAGCGACTGGTAAAAAACTCCTTCCCAGACATTAAACCAACAAAGGCAGCAAGCTATTAAAAGCTTTGCGAATGTGAAGCTGAAGGAATGAAAATAATTTCGGAACCGGTTCAAGGCACGAAACTATTTAGTTATTGGGAAGGGAGAAAAATCTGTATTCCGTGTAGATATAGGTCTGTGGACTAACTTCGATGTGAAAATATATTTTTCATAAAGGATTTTTTGGGTAGTCATCATAATTTTTGAGGCGTACCTTTTTTTGGGAAATGTTTATTTTTGTAAAAGGAAAGATTAGACACCAATTGGCTAGGGAAGTAATCAGAAACAATAAAAAAAGGGTAGAAATTATTTGTCCATGGATACCCGTCTGAAACATTTTGGACATGGTGGTGTGCATGGCGGGAGCTGAAGCAGAAAAAACAGTTGTAGATGCGGAAAATCTGGACTCTTCATTTCTGAGAAAAGTAATTAAACATCCAGGCGGCGAACAGATTCTTGTCTGTTTCCAGTGTGGAGTCTGCAGCTCCAGCTGTCCTTTAAGACTGATAAATCCTGAGTATAATCCTAGAAAAATTGTGAAAAAAACCATTCTGGGTATGAAGGATCAAGTGCTTTCCAGCGATTTTGTCTGGTTCTGCGCGGATTGCAATGCATGTACCGAACGTTGCCCTCAGGGAGTTAATCCTTCTGAGGTTATGAAGGCTATTAAGAATGTGGCTGTGGAGGAGGGAATCGTTCCAGCGGCGATTAAGAAAATTGTGGAGAACTTAGAGAAGCATGGGAGGGTTTATCCCTTGGAAGAGTTTACTCAGGAGGAGAGGGAGATGCTGGATTTACCTGAACTTGAACCAGATGTTAAAATTTTCAAGATTGACAGAAAAAAACTGCTGGGTGAACATGCTTGAGTGAGAGAGAGTTTGCATTGTTTTTGGGATGCACCATACCTGTGAGATGCTTGGGTTACGAGGTGGCTACAAGGAGGGTGGCGGAGGAGCTGGGAATTAAACTTGTTGATCTTAGTTTTTCCTGCTGCGGTTATCCCTTAAAAAATGTAGATGTGATTGCCGCTAAATCTATGGCTACAGCGAACCTGGCTCTCGCAGAATCTAAGAACCTCAATATTCTTACTATATGTAGTGCTTGCGCCGGAACTTTGACCGAGGCTAGTGTTAATAGAGAGAATCCGGTGGGTGAACAAGTTAAAAAGGAGTTGGGAAAGCAGGGGTTAACCTTTAAGGGGTTGGTTTGGGTCAAGCACTTTGTGAGATACCTGTATGAGGATTACGGTGTGGATAAGATAAGGGAACATGTGAAAAACCCTCTGAAAAACCTTAGGGTGGCTATACACTATGGCTGTCATTATCTGAGACCGTCTGAAATATATGATGAATTTGATGATCCTGAACACCCAAAGAGCGCGAAAGAGATAATTGAGGCTTTGGGTGCCACAGTGGTTAATTACAGGGGTCAGCTCGATTGTTGTGGTGGGGGCACTTTGACTTTCGATCAGAAGTTGGGTGCTATATTGGCTAAGAAGAAACTGGACAATGTCAAGAAGGCCAACGTGGATGCCTTGGTTTTATTCTGTCCCTTCTGCTCCATAATGTATGACGGCCACCAAAGGTTTATTGAGGAACAATTCGGTTGCGAGCCCTACAACATTCCGGTTCTCTTCTTGCCTCAGATTATGGGCTTAGCGTTTGGCATAGATCCAAAGGAGTTGGGATTTGAATACAACAAAGTAGATGTCCAACCCCTACTGGACAAAATAGGGGTGAAGTGGTGATTTATTATGATAGGCGTCTTCATTTGTGAGTGTGGTGGAAACATCGGAGACGTAGTTGACGTCAACGCTGTAAAGGAAGCCATCCAAAAGATTCCCGATGTTAAAACCGTGAGAATCAATCGTTTCCTATGCTCCAAACTGGGCCTAAAAATGATAGTAGACTCTGTCAAAAAACAGAACCTAGACCGGGTGGTGGTTGCGTCGTGTTCCCCACATATGCATGAAGAAACCTTTAGAGAAACAGTGGTTGAAGCGGGACTAAACCCCTACATGTTTGTACACACAAATATTCGGGAGCAGGACTCCTGGGTCACGAAGGATAAAAGGAAGGCTACAGAAAAGGCCATAGCCATAATATCAGGTGCGGTGGGCAGAGCAAGGAAATTGGAGCCCCTCCAAAAAACTAGAGTAGAAATCTCCAAGGATGTTATGGTTATCGGCGGCGGAATAGCGGGAATAACAGCGGCACTACAGTTGGCGAACTCCGGATACCACGTTATAATGGTGGAAAAAAAACCCAGCATAGGAGGCAGGATGGCTCAGCTAAGCAAGGTTTTTCCCACCCTAGACTGTGCACCCTGCATCCTCAGTCCAAGAATGGCAGACGTGGACAAAAACCCAAACATAACACTACTAACCAGCTCAGAGGTGGAAAAGGTATCCGGTGGACCGGGAAACTATGAGGTGAAGGTTAGGATTAAGCCCCGAGGAGTGGACGTTGAGAAGTGTTTAAGGTGTGGCAAGTGTGAGAAGGTCTGCGAAGTGGAGGTTCCAGACGAGTATGAGGCGGGACTATACACCCGCAAAGCAATATACTTGCCATTCGCACAAGCTGTTCCCGCCGCTTACGCCATCGACTTTGAAAACTGTAGAAAATGCGGAACCTGCCAAAAAGAGTGCCCCGCCGAAGCCATAAACATCAACCAGGAGGAGAGAGTGGAGACCTTCAATGTGGGGGCAATAATAGTTACTACTGGCTACGACCTCCTAGATAAGGGTGAGATAGAGAGATACAAGGTTGACAAGGAATCCACCATAACTTCGCTCCAGCTAGAGAGACTTATAGAGAATGAATTGGCAGCAGGGGAAGTTCTTAAAAATTCCAAGGGTAAACGCATAAAAGATGTGGCATTCATTTTGTGTGTAGGCTCCAGGAATCCACATAAGGGGGTTTCCTACTGCAGCAAGGTCTGCTGTCCCTACGCGGTTAAGGAAGCGATACTGCTGAAGAAGACTTTGCCCTATCTCCGCATATGGATTTACTACATTGACTTGAGGATGGCTGGCCGGGGATACGAGGAACTCTACAGGCAGGCGCGGGAAATGAACATAAACTTCATACACGGAAAGCCCGCAGAAGTGAGTGTAGATCCAGACTCTGGAAGGCTTCAGATTGTATCTGAAGATATTGACACGGGCCAAATAATAAGGAACTCTTTGGATCTCATTGTTTTATGCCCAGCAATGATTCCTTCAAGCGACCTGGCAGAATTGGCGGGTAAACTCAACATATCCACGGGTGAGGACGGCTTTATCGCAGAAAAACACATTAAACTTAATCCAGTATCCACCCTGAGGGAAGGCATATATGCTGCGGGAACAGCCCTTGGCCCCAAGGATATCAGAGAATCCGTGGTAGACGCCAGATCCACTGCAGCCCAAGCAATAGAATTCTTGGGAGAAGGATACAAGGACATTTCACCAATAAAAGCTAGACTGGTAGGTGAATGCCGAGGTGTGGGGGAGTGTGTGAGAGTATGTCCTCATAATGCCATAACATTAAACGAAAAGACGGGTAAAGCGGAGATAAACATATTGGCCTGTAATGGTTGTGGAGCCTGCGTCCCCGCGTGTCCTAATAATGCTTTACAATTGGCTCATTACACAAAGGAGCAAATATTGGAGGAAGTAAAGGGACTTCTATCTGTGCCCACAGAGGATATTAGGATAATTGGATTCTTTGGGGACTCTACTGCTTACCCTGCGGCAGATGCTGCCGGCGTCTCGCGGCTAAACTATCCTCCGAACCTGCTGATTGTAAGAGTGCCATCCACCGCGCTTATAGATACAGATACGTTGATAAAAACTTTGGAGATGGGTGCAGATGGAATTATGCTTTGTGAAAATGGAGACACCAAGGAGGGAGAGTTAACAGAGGAGAACGTTAAGAAAACCCAGGCGGAGCTCGAGAGAAGGGGGATAGAAAAGGAGAGAGTGTTTTACCAGCCCCTAGCAATTCCGGCGTACAAGTCTTTGCCCTACTTGGTGGAAACATACCTCTCAAGGATTAAAAAAATTGGGAAAGTAGGTGCCAAAACTATGCCCCTCTCTAAAGGCTAGTCCCACATAACGCAAAAATCTACATAAGTTTTTCGTCAACCCTAGGGTTATTAGGATGCTATTGCAGGGATTTTTTATATTGGTTCAAAGGCATTTATTTTCTCTAGATAGTCCAGCATTTTGAGGTATAGCCTATCTCTTTTTTGGAGAATTTCTTCTTCGCTCCGCCCGCCATAATCGTAGAATCCTTTAGATGTCTTAGCTCCAAGGTGCCCTTTTTTCACCTTTTCCTCAAATATGGGGTGGGTTACCCCGTAACTCTTCATTATGTCAAGCACCAAATCTAATCCGGTAAAGTCATAAGTTTGAACTACTCCCACTATGGGAAGTCTGATTCCTAGACTGCTCTTCACCGCTAGGTCAATTTCCT
>Ga0136652_1000310_pt1 | contig 24600 bp, 19 predicted proteins | sample ConPoolayeEmetaG_FD_94864 | JGI IMG/M metagenome (GOLD analysis project Ga0136652, IMG submission 94864) | Hot spring microbial mat communities from California, USA to study Microbial Dark Matter (Phase II) - Cone Pool mat layer E metaG... ...
ATATTAGTATTTATGGGTGATGACACCCATATGGGAGAGAAATCAAGGCCAATGAAAGTTAGAGATTTTTTTAAATCTGAAAGGGAAATAGGTTTACAGCCTGCATGGGAGGACCCAGAAATAAAGAAAATTCTTATAAGAGCAGGATATAGCAAAGAGAGAATCATTAATGAATATAGATCAAGACTTGATTATTAAAATTAAATTTAAATTAATACAAGTAGCAAGGGCTAGTTAAAATAAATAATGCAGCTTATTAATAAATATGAAAGTATATTATAAAGTTTATAAAGTATAAGTATATTAAGTAGAGTTGATGTTATTTATATATTTTATTTTTAAATATTTAAGTCTGTATTTAAAGGTTTAAAGGCTATAAAAAGAAATAATGGATTAGTTAGTCTTTAATAAAAAGAAAGGAATGATTATAAAATGGCAGCAATGTATAATGATTTTAAATATGAGTCTCTTCAAGATACAAATACTATTGTAAAATATCTTGAAGCACTTAAAAATGGCTTTGAAAACGGCAAAATCACTCTTGCAGACAGCGAAAAAAAAATTAATTTAAATCCACATGGCATAATTAAACTAGAGGTAAAGTTTAAACGTAAAGATGATATAGACAAAATTACTATAAAGTGTAGTTGGAAAAATAAAAAAGATGAGAAAAAAATTTACGATATACTTAAGATAGAATAATTTAAATATTTTTAAAGATTAAAGTATGCCAATTTTAAAAGCAATTGAAGAAAATTTTAGATTTCTTGTAATAGAAGTTAAAAAACAGCTTGAAGATACCCTAAAAATTATTAGGGGTATAGATAAGGAACAATTACGTGAAAAAATAGAAGCTAGGGATGATTATATAGACAGCTTAAAAAATATAATTGAAAATAAAGCATCCACATTTTTTTTAAGCTCAGAAAATATTGACAAAAGTATGGTTGTTTATATAAGAGCCATCACTACAATAACATCTAATCTTGAAAAAATTGCAGACTATGCAGTAAATATTTCTTTTCAAACAGGTTATTATAAAAAACCAGATTTTATTGAAGGTTATAATTATAATATTTTCTTTGAAAAGATACTTAATGCACTTTCAAAAATTTCAGAATCAGTGTATAGACGCGATATTAATCTTGCATTAAAAATTTGCAAAACTGAAATTGAAGTAGATAACCACTATAGTGAAATAATTGCAAAAATAATTAAAGAACTTGAAAAACGAAATGATGTTGAGAACCTTATAACGACTCTATTTATTTTTCAATACTTAGAAAGGATTGGGGACTCCATATTAAATATTGGTGAAGCAATAATGTCCATAGTACTTGGAGAGCGAATAAAAGTTCATCAATATCAAGCTATTGCAGATACTATTTATCAAGGTATAGATGATGGTGGAGAATATGAGATTGAGGCAGTAGCGGAGAGTCGTTCGGGAAATGTTATAAGGCGTGTTAGAGAAGTTGCTTTTGAAAAGTCAAGTTGGGTAATTTTCAAGGAAGGCAAAGCGACAAAAATAGACAAAGAAAAGGAAGGCATAGAAGTATGGGCAAAAATTGACCCAGCCATTGTTCCAAAGATTTATGGTTTTGAAAAAAAAGGTAACGACGCCTCTATAATAATTGAATATTTAAAGGGAAGAACGTTAAAAGATATATTAATTAACTACAGCCAAGAAGATCTTTTTAAAGCACTCGAAGTTTTTACTGAAAAGGTATTTTCAATATGGGAGAAAACAATTGAAGAAAAAGAAATAAACACTACATATTTTAAACAATTAAGTAAAAGGATAGAAGATGTTTATACAGTTCATCCTGAATTTAAAGCAAAAAAAAGTAAGATAGGCGATATAGAAATACTGCCTCTTGAAAAAATAATTTCTGCTGTATCTATACTAGATGATGAATTAAAAGCGCCTTTTTCTGTAATAATACATGGTGATTTTAATCTTGATAATATAATTTACAATGAGAATAATAAAACTATTCACTATATTGACCTACACAGGGCAAAAAGAGCTGATTATATTCAGGATGTCTCTGTTTTCTTGGTTTCAAATTTCAGACTACCTTTTTTTGAAAAAGAAATTAGGGAGAAAATAAATTATTCAATAATGTATTTTTATAAAATGGCATCTAAATTTGCATTAGAGCATAAAGACAACAGTTTTTTTGCAAGACTTTCAGCAGGGCTGGCACGATCATATATAACTTCTACTAGATTTGAGCTTGACAAAGATTTTGCAAAGCACATGTATCTTAAAGCTATATATTTACTTGAAAGTCTTATTAATTTTAATTCAAGAAATTGGAATGAATTTATACTGCCTGAAGAAATACTTATTTATTAATTAATAATATTAATTTAAATTCTAAATTAAAAATAAGGTTTCTTTAAAATGAAAAAAATAGGTGTAATAGGAATAAAAGATGCATGGTCAACAGAGCTACTTCTTGATGCTGTAAGAAGAAAAACAGGTAGCGTGTTTCTTGTAGAAATGGACAAGGTGTACTTAGACTCCTATAAAGAAACTGTATTCTGTGGTGATATTGACCTTTGCAAATTTGATGCTTTTATAATAAAAAAAATTGGCAATATTTATTCTCATGATTTTTTAAATAAACTAGAAATCTTAAAATACCTTGAAGAAAGGCATAAAAAAAGAATATTTTCAGCCCCTTCAAGAATAATGAGACTTTTAAACCGTTTAAGTTGCACTATTGCTCTGCAGTCAAATAATATTCCTATGCCACCGACAGTTATAACTTCAGATAAAGATATTGCATTCAAAACAATAAAATTTTTTAAAAGTGCAGTACTTAAGCCCCTTTACAGTACTAAAGCAAGGGGAATGAGATTAGTTAACTATTCAGATGATATTGAAAATGAAGTACTAAATTTCGTAAAGGATGGAAACAATACAATATATATACAAAAAAAGATAGATATTGGTCAAAAGGATTATGGTATAGTCTTTCTTGGTGGAAAGTATTTGGGAACATATGCAAGGGTAAAAAACAATAGCTCTTGGAATACAACTACTAACTCTGGGGGGAAATATATTACACACCAGCCATCAAGAGAAATAATAGATTTAGCAAAAAAAGCACAAGATATTTTTAATTTAGATTTTACATGTGTAGACATTGCTGAAACAAATGAAGGAATTTTTGTTTTTGAAGTTTCTGCTTTTGGTGGTTTTAGGGGACTAATGGAATCAGCTGGAATAAATGCTGCAGAACTTTATACAGATTATGTGTTAGGTGAATTAAATTGAAAAGCATAAAAACAATTTCAGAGCAAGTTCTTAGTAATATTACTCTGTGTAGTGAGTTATATCTTAAATTTCATGAAGTAACTATATATTTAAATACTAATTCGTCCGAACTTGTTAAAAGACTTGTGCTATATTATGGGGATTTTTGCATTAGTAAAGATTCCAAAGATATTGAAGCAGATATTAAGATAACTGCTGTTGAGGGTATTTTTAAATACTCTGATATAAAATTTAAGGTTAAAAATCCGGATCCGCCAAAGACACGCATTAAAGAAGAGTATTATGATGGTTTGGACGGAAGGATTGTTAGAAAAGTGTTGACAGGAATGGTTTTTATTTTTACGCCTAGTATAAATATTGCTATAGGAAAATGCTTGGAAAATTATAACCAAGTAATAAATTTTATCAATAATCGCTATATTGAGTTTATGATAAAAAAAGGTTGCCTTTTATTCCATGCTGCAGCAGTTTCTAGTCATTTATATGGAGCAGCAATATGTGGTTTTTCAGGAATGGGCAAATCTACACTTGCTTTAAAATTACTTGAAAATGGACTTTTCTTTATAAGTAATGACAGGCTTCTTGCATCTAAAACCGGTGATGGCCAAATAGAAATGTATGGTGTTCCAAAATTGCCTAGAGTAAACCCTGGAACCATTCTTTCAAGTGATTACCTTGTAGATATTATCCCAGAAGATGAAAAAAAAATGTACAAAAGGCTTGAAGAAGGAGATCTATGGGATTTTGAACACAAATACGACATTGATATAGATAGTATATTTGGCAGGGGAAAATTTTTAATGAAATCAAAAATGAATTTTATTTTTATTCTTAATTGGAGTAGGTCTGGTTCATCAATTTATATAAATGAAGTTGATATTAAAAATAGGATGGATTTACTGCCAGCATTTGTAAAGTCTCCAGGACTTTTTTATCTTCAGTATGATAATGTTAAAGAAAAGAATGTTTCTAGTATTGACTATATCGCTCTTTTAAGCAATTGCTATGTATTTGAAATAACAGGAAAAGTTGATTTTAAAGAGGCGACAAATTTTATTTTAAGGAAATTGGAATTTTAAAAAATGTTAAAATTAATTTTTAAAAAATTTGATTTTTATTTTGTGTTTAGATTATTTACTTAACAATTAAAAAATAATGAAAGATTACAATGAAATTACATTTTTAAAAGTATATAAAATACCTGATAGATATGCAATTTTGCGTTGTTTGAAGGCTCCTGAAGCTGGTCCGAAAATACTTTTTTTCAGCGGTGGGACAGCATTAAGAAAAACAAGTAGAGCGCTTATAAACTATACTCATAATTCTATACATATAATCACACCTTTTGATTCTGGTGGGAGTTCTGCTGAAATTAGAAAGGCTTTTAAAATGCTTTCTGTTGGAGATATAAGAAACAGAATAATGTCTCTTGCGGACAGGACAATAAAAGGAAATCCAGATATATATAAGCTTTTTTCATATAGGTTGGATAAAAACAAGGAGAATTCGGAACTCAAGGCCGAGCTTGAGAAGATGGTTGAGGGAAAGCATGAGCTAGTTTCAATAATTCCTGATCCTATGCGTAAAATAATCAGAAATTACCTTAAATTTTTTTATACTAAGATGCCTAATAATTTTAATTTACAAGGCGCTAATATTGGCAATCTTATTTTAACTGCTGGTTATTTAAGCAGTGGGGAACATATAGACCCAGTTATTTTTATATTTTCAAAACTTGTTGAGGCAAGAGCCACAGTAAGGCCTGTTACAAGCAAATATTTTGAGCTTGGTGCAGAGCTTGAAGACGGCAGGATAATAATTGGGCAGCATAAGATAACAGCAAAAGAAGAAAAGCCTTTAAATTCCAGGATAAAACGTATTTTTTTAACTGATAGTTTCTCTAAGGATGACGAAGATGCTGTTAAAAACTTAAAATATGCTGAAGTATCAATAAGGAAAAAGGTATCAAATTTAATTAGTGAAGCTGATCTAATTTGTTATCCGATGGGTAGCTTTTATTCAAGTGTTATTTCTAATTTTCTTGTTAATGGAGTAGGGCAAGCAGTTAGTGAAAACAATTGTATGAAAGTATACATACCAAATACAGGAACAGATCCTGAACAATATGGCATGACTATAGCTGATTGCATTGAAGATATAATTAGATACCTTAGTTTAAGCTGCAAAAAAAAACCGCAAGTAGAAAGACTTTTAAATTTTGTAATTATTGATAGCAAAAACGGTAATTACCCCCCTTTTGGAAACTTGGAAAAATTTAAAAACATTGGCATAATCGATACACCTCTTATAAAGGATAAAAGCCTAAATGAAATAGATGGAAATAGGTTAAGTGAAGTTCTTATATCTTTATCATAAAATTAATTTAAAAAAGATGAAAATGCGGTGTTATTAAACGAAAGGATTAATAAAATGTCTAAAAAAGAATTAAAAATTGAGGGTAAATTGGGTATTCCTGTTGTAATAGACTATATAGAAAAGATTGTTCAGGGGCTAAAATATGGCAAAGTAGTTATAAAAAAGGAACTTGATGCTCTTACTCTTGAACCTAGAAGCCCAATTAAACTTATTTTAGAATTAAAGAAAAAGGATAAGGAAGAAAAATTGGAAATTAAGCTTAAATGGCAGAGAAATCTTGTTAAAGATGAGGTTCTTAAAATTTCAAATTGACGTGTATTAAAATTTTAAAATTTTAATATGTTTATAATTGCATTTTATTTTTTAATTGCTGAACATTTTTTATAAAGATGGTGTATTTAATAAGTAAATTTAATTGGTAACTATGTAAGAAAGGAGAAAAATGAGCAAAAAAGAAATCGAAATTGAAGGCAAAGTGGACATTTCACAGGTAACATCTTTTATTGAAGGGCTGTTAAAAGGATTGGGCTCAGGAACTATTTGTCTTGAGAAAGGTAATGAAAAGCTTGTACTTAATCCAATGCAAGAAATCGAAATCGAGATAAAAGGAAGTCAGAAAAAAGATAAGGAAAAAATATCTTTTGAACTGTCTTGGTCAAAACCTGTTGAAGAGGCTTCAGAGGAAGTAGTAGAATTTAGAATTTCTTCTTTTCCCCAAGAAGAAGTCCAAGCTATAAATGAGGAATAATTTTAGTCATCAGACAAATAAATAATAAACAATGAAAAATAAATAAAAAAATAGTGAAAGTATGGCCAGGGCAATATCTTAATATAAAAAACTAGTAATGCCGCATTCATTTTTATAAGAAATGTTTGCGGCATTAATTTTTTTAAAAAATTTAATAAATAAAAAAAATCTTGTTATACTTATTATATATTTTTATTTTATTTTTTGATTTTAATTGTTAAAATATATTAGTTTATTAATATTAAAATTATATGGAGATTAAATGAAGAAAATAAAAATTTATTTGGCTTTTGTATTAATTGTTGTATTTGGGGTGCTGTCACTTATGACTGTTCTTTCTGGCTGTGGTAAAGTTGCTCAGTGGGCGGACCCAATTACAGAAAATATTCTTGTGTCTATGAATAATTCAGATTATAAAAGTTTTTCAAAGGATTTTGATGACACAATGAAAGCTGAACTCTCAGAAGATGCATTTCCTGCTTTTCTTTCTGCTGTAATAGGTCAAGTTGGAAATTATATAGAGGGGTCAAAAAAGATTGTTGGAGTAAATATTAAAAACGAGCTTACTACTGCAACATATAGTGCAAAATTTGAAAAATCAGACGATGTAAATGTAGAAATAACTTTTCAAAAAATTGATGGTCAGACAAAAGTAGTAGGATTGTGGTTTAGATAATTGGTGGTTATATAATTGGTGGTTTTAGTTAGATGATAGCTCTTTAAATATTATACCAATTAACACTAAATATTTTATCTGTTAATTTTCCAGTTAAATCAGAGTCATTAATCAATAGTGCAGTGTCTATATTATTATTTCCTTCTGGGATTAAACTTATCCATTTGGATAATGACTCATAATGCTTACTATAAATTGTTGAAGTTAATTTAATTTCTATTGGGTATAATTTATTTCCATACTCAATTATTAGATCAATTTCAATACCACTTATATTTTTCCAGTAATAAATATTGCAATGGTTATCTAATGCTTTAAATCTCTTTAAAAAGTTAGATATAATTGATGTTTCAAATATAGCACCAGCCATAGGTCCATTAATTAAATGCTCTTCAGATTGAATACCAACTAAAAAGCATACAAGACCAGTATCTAAAAAATAAATTTTTGATGACTTTATAATTCTTTTTCCAAAGTTTTTGTAATAAGGTTGAAGTAAATAAATTATTGAATTTGATTCTAAAAGTGAAATCCAAGACTTTATTGTTGGCACACTTAAGCCCAGCTCTCTAGATAAAGTTGAATAATTTAATTCTTGAGCTGTTCTGCTTGCAAGAAATTTTAAAAAACGTTCAAAATCAATAATATTTTCTCCTTTTATATTGCCTCTTATGTCTCTATCAATGTAGGTTTGAATATAACTTGAAAACCATAAGTTTTTTGAAATATCTTTATTTACAAATAAAGCAGGGTAACCACCGTTTAAAAGCCATGAAGATAAATTAATTTTTTTATTTTTATGGTTTGATTTAAAAGGTAAATTTTGAAGAAAATTTTTTATTTCTATTTCATTTTCAGAAAAATTATCTGTTATTTCTTCCAACATAAACGGGTAAAGGTTTAGTATTGCCACTCTACCTGCAAGTGATTCACTTACATTTTTCATAACAGAAAATTGCTGTGAACCTGTTAAAACAAAAAGTCCTGGTTTTTTTTCTCTATCAACAACTGCTTTTATGTAAGGTAAAAGCTGGGGAACATTTTGAATCTCGTCAATAATTAGAGGCAGTTTATATCTTGAAAGAAAACCCCTAGGATCATTAGCAGCAATTAATCTTATATCCAACTCATCTAGTGATAAGTAGGTATGGGTATTTTGATAAAGATGTTGTAATAAAGTTGTTTTACCAGATTGCCTTGCACCAGTAAGTATTACAACTGGAAAAGTCTTTGCTGCCTTTTGTATTGTGTTCTCAATTAGTCTTTTAATATACATTTATAATAATTTAAAATTTAATTCAAATTATTTTAATTACTTTTGTTATTTTTACTAATTTTAAAGCGATAAAAAAACTATTTTTTAAATAATTTATATATGTTATTTTAAAATTATACTTTAAATTAGTCAATATTTTAATTTATAATCTTGATGTTTTAAGAATAATGATAGTAACCCAATAGGAGTCCCTTATAAAGTCTCTTATAGGTTACAGGAACTATGGCATAATTCTAATAAATTTTAATCTTAAAAATTATTTTTAATATTATTATTACGATGAATGTAACATTGTTGACAAAAATAAAAAATTTAATATAATGTTTGTAACAATAAATGTAACGTTCCAAAATACGTTTCAAAAATTTTATTAATGAGGAAAAAAATTGGTTAATATTAAAGATATTGCTAAACTTGCAGGCGTTTCAAAAAGTACTGTTTCTAACATTATTAATGATAGAGCTAATGTTTCTATAGACATTGTTCATCGAGTACAAAAAGCAATAGATGAGCTAGGATATAAGCCAAACGCAACTGCAAGAAGTTTAAAAATGAATAAAACTAATAATGTTGCAGTTATTTTACCAAATATAGTAGATCCAAATTTTGCATTTTTATTTACTGGTATAGAAAGAGTTTTAAGTGAAAATGGTTATACAACTAGTTTATATACAACTTCAGAAATTCCCGCAAAAGAAAATAAAATAATTGACCAAGTTCAACAAAATAGAGCAATGGGTGCAATAATTGTGACATGTCAACCAGAAAATGTTACTGTATTTGAACAACTAGAGAAAGCAGAAGTAAAGTTAGTCTTTGTGGAAAGGGAAGTAATAGGTAAAGAATTTAATTTTATAGAATACAATAATTATAAATCAATATATGAAGCAACTAAAAAATTATTAAACCATGATTTAATAAACATTTCATTGATTACCGGTCCAAAGGAATATTCAAGTGAAAATCAATGTATAATGGCTTTTAAAGACGCAATATCAAATTTAGGTAAATATGGTAACAGTATAATTAAAGAAACTAATTTTGATAAAGAAAGTTCATTTAAAACAGCAATGAAAATATATCAGGAAGTTTTCCACCCAGATGCAATTATAGTTACATCAACGCAAATTCTTGAAGGTGTTTTAAAAGCAATCTATATATTAAAAAATCACTTGACAATTAATCCAGTTATTATTGCCCTTACTGAGTACTCGTGGTCTAATGACTTTAGATGGGCGCTTGATAATGGCCCTCAAATTATTGAAATTCAAAGATGTTCAATTGAGTTGGGTGAGAAAGCCGCAGAAAAACTTATTGCTGATTTAAGGCAACCATTTTTGCATGAAGCTATCAATTTACACATTGATAATATCTTTTTAACAGATAAACTTAATTTAAAAAAATTCAATAGAGTTGTTAGTAATCAATTTAAAAATAATAACAACTTAAAAGTATTAATGTTAGAGAGTTCAGCTTCCAATGCAATAAAGATGCTAATTTCTGATTTTGAACATAATAAAAAAATAAAAGTTCTAATTGATACTTACCCAATTATAGAATTATATGAAAGAATTTGTGTAGAATCGCAAAAAAATTCATATGATATTTTTCAGATAGATATTCCATGGCTAGCAGAGTTTGTTGAAAGTGGATTCTTAGCTGAACTTGATGAATTTATAAATGTTTATCCTGAAACAATTGAAGGCTTTATACCAGGTGTGTTAGATATTTATTCAAAGTATATGGATAAATATTTTGCATTACCTTACATGTTTGGAACACAACTTCTTTTTTATAGAAAGGATTTATTTGAAGATATAAATATTAGAAGACAATTTAAAAAGATTTATCAATTCGATTTAAAACCCCCAAAAAGCTGGAAAGAATTTAATATTATTGCCAAGTTTTTTACAAAATCATTCAATCCTGATTCACCTGTTGAATATGGCACCACATTGGGCGCCAGATTTCCTACAGGTGCTATATGTGAATTCTTGCCTAGGATGTGGTCTTATAGAGGAGAAATTATAAATAAAGGTGGTAATCTATTTTTAGAACAAAGAGCAGCAATAAAAGGTTTAGAAAGTTATATTGAAAGTTTTAATTATTCTTCTCCTAATTCAATTGAAAATTATTGGGAAGAAGAAGTAGAAGAATTTAGCCAAGGTAAAGCTGCAATGATGATTTTATTTGTTGCTCATGCTACTGATATAACTGATAGAAGTAAATCTAAAATTGTTGGGAAAATAGGTTATGATATTATTCCAGGTGGTTGTCCTGTTTTAGGTGGTTGGTCACTTGGTATTAATAAAAATAGTAAAAATAAAGAGATGGCGTTTGGTTTTATAAAATGGGCTACAAGCAAAGAAATGGCAATACCTTATACTATATTAGGAGGATTTACTCCAAGAATTGATCTTTTTAAAAGCTCTGATTTGTTAACTATATATCCTTGGTTGCCAAAGGCACTTGAAAGTTTCTCGATTAGTAAGGAACGCTCTGTATCCAAAGTAACAACAAATGGAAAAGTTTCTGAAAGAAATTTTGAAAAAATTTTAAGTAATTCTATTAGGAAATCTATAAAAGGAGAACTTACTGCTGAGGAAGCAATAAAAACTGTACAAAACAAAATATTTGAATTAATGCAAAATAAAGCAGCCTATAGCTTATATTAGTTGATTTCTAAAAATTTAAAACTTTTTATTAAAAATTAAAAAATAACATTTTTAAAAAATTTTAAAATTATTTAAGAAAGGAGGTAAGTATGAGAATAAATGTATAAGCCTGCTTTAACAAAGTTGAGGCTGTTATTTTAGGCGTGCCAAACTTTTAAAGCAGGCTTAGAAAATATTATATGCTATTTAAAAAAAAGTAAATTTAGAAAAAGAAAAAAATAAATTTTGTAGAGAGGAGAGTGTAAAAAATGAAAAAATTATTTACTACAATTGCTGTTGTATTTGTCATTATAACAGTTGCTTTTGCATTTTCAGCAACAGGTTGTGCAAAGGAAGTAGCTGAAACAACTTCAACAACTGCTGCAGCTACTGAAACTACTGTTGCTGAAACTACACAGGCTGAGGAAACTACAGCTGCTACTGAAGCATGGACACCATATTATAAGACTAGTGATTTTAAGGCTTATGTAGAGCTACCCGAAAAGACAAAAGAAGAATTAGGAGATGTGCCTGATGAAATGAAAGTAATGCCTGTCGACAGAGTTGCTCCTGAACCAATTAAGATTGCTTATATAGGTGCTGCAACTAATCCATTCTTTGATATTATAAAACAAGGTGTAGATGAAGCTGCAGATCTTTTATTGACACATAATGCAAGACTTGAATGGATTGTGCCTGGTTCTACACTTGCATCTACTGATGCGGGTCAAGCAATAGAAGCTTTAGTAACCCAAGAATATGATGCAATCTGCACAATGATCTTTAACGAGGGCATGATTCCTTATGTTGATAAAGCTGTAGATGCAGGCATACCAGTGGCAGCAGTAATAGTTGATACACAACCAAATAAATCTTTATTCTTTACTGGACAAGACCTTTATAATGCAGGTAAAAGGGCAGCTGATGAAATGGCAAAACTTATAGGTGAAAAAGGTAAAGTTGGAGTTATTACTGGTTTCTTTAATGTTGTTGGTCATGAACTAAGAAGAAAAGGCTTTGAGGATAGAGTAAAAGAAAAATATCCGGATATTAAAATTGTTGGTTCAGTTGAAAATCAGGATCTAGCAGAGAAAGCAAGATCTCAAGCAACTGACTTTATGACAGCACACCCAGATTTAGCTGGTATTTATGTTACTGCTGGTGGTCCTATTGGGGCTGCTCAAGCCGTTGTAGATGCAGGAAAAGTTGGCCAAGTAAAGATAATTGCTTTTGATCCTCTTCCTCAAACGGTTGAGTATATTAAAGATGGTTCTATACAAGGGGTTATTGGACAAAATCCTTTTGCTGAAGGCCGTGATCCTGCAATTAGATTATTTAATTATTTAATGGATGGTATATTGCCAATAGCTAGATTTTTATGGACACGTGCAGATTTTGTTACAAAAGACAATCTTGAAGAATTCTATGCTTCAGGTCAAAAAGGTTAATAGCGAAGGATTTATGTAGTAGCTTTTAATCCTTAAGTATTAGCAATTATTTGTTTATTTAGGTTGTACTTTTTAATTAAACTAAACAATATTAAGAATAGTAAGTAATAAAAAACCAAAAGTTAGGTTAACGAAAAATTAGGATTATAGAGTATATTTATAAAATCAGGGCATATTTACATTTACATTATTTGATTTTAATGCTTACAGTTAAATATGCCCTGAATATACCCTAAAATATAACTAGAATTAAAACTTAAATATAACTGAATAACTAAATTACTAAAGTAAAAGCAAAAGCTTAAAAAGTTATAATGGAAAATAATAATATAATTTTAAGGTTAAATAATATTAATAAAAGATTTGGTGGAACAATTGCCCTTAAAGATGTTTCACTTGAAATTGCTAAGGCAGAATGTCATGCAATAGTAGGTGAAAACGGTGCTGGAAAAACTACTCTCTTAAATATTTTAAATGGAGCTATAATTCCAGATTCAGGTTATTTTGAATTTGAGGGAGTAAGATATGATAGGTTGGACCCTAAAAGTAGTATTTTATTAGGTTTTAATATCATTCACCAAGAGCTTGCTTTAGTTGAGACCTTAAGTGTTATGGAAAACATTTTTTTATCAAACCTCGGAAAAGGAAACTCTGGTTTTGTTAAAAATAAAAAACAAATTTTTAACGACTCAAGAGAACTTTTAAAATCTTTAGGAAGTGATATTGACCCCTCTGAGATTGTAGAAAATTTAAGTACTTCGAAAAAACAAATTGTTGAAATTGCAAAAGCTCTTTCCTCTAACCCAAAACTGCTTATAATGGATGAACCTACAGCAGCCTTGACTCAGGCAGAAACTGAAAAACTTTTTGAAGTTATTAATATTTTAAAGAAACGTGGTATATCGATAATTTTTGTTTCGCATAGATTAAATGAAGTAATGAGAATTTCAGATAGGGTAAGTGTTTTAAGAGATGGTTATTATATAGGAACAGTTGTAACCAAGGAAGTTAATGTAAATGATATTATTGGCATGATGGTTGGTAGGAAAATTGAACTTTACCAGAGAGCTAGAACAGATCAAACTGACTTAAATAATGGGAAAGATGTTGTTCTAGAAGTAAGTAATTTTACTAAAAAGCCTTATTTTGAGAATATTAATTTTGTTGCTAGAAAAGGGGAGATTTTAACCTTTTCGGGTCTTGTTGGCTCTGGTAGAACTGAATTATTTGAAACATTATTTGGCTTTACTGAACCAGATTCAGGAAATATAAAAGTATTTGGAAAACCATTTAAAATTAATTCGCCTAAACAAGCGATGTTTTTAGGTATTGGATTACTACCAGAAGACAGGAAAATTAAAGGGATAATTTCTACAATGTCTGTAAGAGAAAATGCTTCAATAGCAGTACTTTCAAAGTTATTTAAATCAGGCATTATTAGACGAAAGAAAGAAAATGACATTGTAAATAAATATGTGGAATTACTTCGGATAAAACTTGCTTCTATAGAGGATCCTGTTACTAGCCTAAGTGGTGGAAATCAACAAAAGGTAATGTTAGCCAGGCTGCTTTCAACAGAGGTTAAAATTTTAATTATTGATGAGCCAACACAGGGTATAGATGTCGGTGCAAAAAGCGAAATACATAAATTGCTTATTGATTTAGCATCTAAAGGTGTGGCTATAATAATTATTTCATCTGACTTACCAGAAGTATTGTCTATCTCTGAGAGGATTATAGTTATGAGGAGTGGTAGCATAGTAGGTGAGTTAAAAGCATCTGAAGCTACAGAACAGAAAATTATGGAATTGGCTACTATTGGTTTAGCAGGTTAATATTTTTTATATTATTTTAATGCAATATAAAAATAATATAAATTAGATGGGTATCAAAAATTTAAGAGGTAAATTAAATGGTTGAAAAAAAAGTAAGAACGGATATTTCTGAAGAGTTGGTTTTAAAAAAGAAAAAATTTGCTTTAGGTTCTGGCTGGGGAGTTTTCTTGGTCTTGGTGGTTGAATGTATAATTTTAAGCATTCTTAGTCCATATTTTTTAAAAGTGAGTAATATTTTTAATGTATTAAAAAGCATTTCTTTTATAGGGATAACATCAATAGGAATGACAATGCTGATAATAACAGGGGCATTTGACTTATCGGTTGGTTCTGTTGCTGGTTTAGGTGGAATGGTTACAGCTGCTTTGATAACAAAAGCTGGTGTTAATCCTGTTTTCTCTTTACTAATTGGTATTGCTACTGGTATTTTTATTGGCTTTTTTATGGCTACTCTTGTTAATAAACTGGGTATTAATGCATTTATTGTAACCTTAGGAATGTTGAGTATTGCAAGAGGTTTTACTTATTTAATTGCAAAGGGTTCTAATATATTTATAAAGTCAAAAGGTATTTTGTTTTTAGGACAAGGTTATTTAGGTAAAGTTCCTGTACCAGTAATATTAATGGCTATATTTGTTGTGATTGGATCTCTGTTTTTAAGATTCACTGTTTTTGGCAGGTATATATATGCTGTTGGAGGTAATGAGCGTGCAGCAAGGCTAGCTGGGATTCAAGTTAATAAAATAAGGCTAATTGTTTTTATGATTTGCAGCTCACTGGCAGCATTTTCTGGAATTGTTGTTGCAGGTATGTTAGGTTCTGCAGAGATGACTGCTGGAACTGGGCTCGAATTAGATGTAATTGCTGCAGTTATTATTGGTGGTACAAGTTTATCAGGTGGTAAAGGAACAGTTATAGGTAGCTTGATTGGAGCTGCTATAATGGGAGTATTGAGAAATGGATTTGTTCTACTTGGGATTCCATATGAAGTTCAAGTAATTAGCATAGGTGTAGTAATTATTTTAGCTGTTGTATTTGATAGTCTGAAAACTAGGCGTAGATAAAATTTTTATAAAATTTAGAATAAGATTTCAGTAGGTTTTATTTATGAAAATGATTAAGTGTAAACTAAAGGACAGAGAGGAATAAAATGGAAAATAGCTTATTTAATGAGATTAAAAAAGCAATGTTTGAGTATAATGATGTTTATATTAAAGAATTAGTGGAAAAATGTATACAAGAAGGTGTTAATCCTATTGATGTAATAAATGTTTTGACCGATTCCATAGCAGTAATCGGAGATAGATTTGAAAAGGGTGAGTTATGGCTTCCTGATTTAATGATGGCAGCAAAAACTATGCAAACAGCGATGAAGCCACTTGAAGAAGAATTAAAAAAGAGAGGCCTTAAAAGAAGTACTTATGGAAAGGTGGTTATTGGCACGGTTTATGGTGATTTACATGATATAGGCAAAAATATGGTCTCAACAATGCTCAGCGCTAATGGATTTGAAGTTATAGATTTAGGGGTAAATGTTGATTCTAATAAATTTATTGAAGCTATTGATAAATATAAACCTGATATATTAGCATTGTCTGCATTGCTTACAACTACAGCTGCTGAACAGGAGAGAGTAATTTCAGCTTTAAAAAAAGCTGGAATTAAAGATAAAGTAAAAGTTATGGTAGGTGGTGGTGCTATTACCCAAGAGTTTGCAGACAAGATTGGAGCTGATGGTTATGAGCCTACAGCAGTTTTAGCAGTTAAGCTTGCAAAGAAGTTTGTAGGTGCAGAAAGTTAAAAGTTGTAAATATAGTAGTTTGATTAACAATTTTTAAATTTTAACTTAGTGTTTAATTAAAAAGTTATAATAAAAGATGCTTAATTAAATATTAAAAGCTTAGGAGGAATATTCAAATGGCTAGAAAAGGTTATGTTAGAAAATTTCCACCATTAGAAATATTAAGTAAGGAAGAAGTAGAACAAATAAAGAAAAATACTCTTGATATTTTAAAAGAAACTGGAATGACTATTGAGCATGATGGTGCTTTAAAATTGCTTAAGCAAAATGACTGTATAGTTGATTTTGATACTAAACGAGTTAGATTTCCTGAGGGGCTTGTTGAAGAATGTATAAGACGGTGTCCATCAAGTTTTAGAGTAAAAGCTAGGGATCCAAAAAATGATCTCATTTTTGGTGGTAACACTGTATATTTTAAGAGTTCACCGGGAATGGACATAGTTGACCCGAGAACTGGTGAGCATAGAACTGCTACTAAACAAGAATATATTGACGCTGTTAGAGTACTTGATGCTTTGGAAAATCACGACTGGTTTAGTTGTTACACTCCATATTTTGGTTATATGGGGGTTCCAGAAGTAATGAAAATGACTATGGGTTTTGTTCAAAACTTGAAATATTCAACAAAGTTTACGGGTTTATGTTTTGCAAATTATAATTGGGAATTTAATTTTAGAATTGCTCAAGCAGCTGGTTGTGAAATTATGTGTCCTGCTTTTATGGTTTCTTCTCCTTTAACTTTAAGCGAATTCGCAGTCGAGGCAGGCTTAAAGACAATTGAATATGGCTTTCCTGTTGGTGTAGATACTGGTTCAGTTATGGGTGCTACAGCACCAGCAACTATAGCTGGGGCTATTTCAGAATTTAATGCTGAGCTTATAGCAGGTATAGTAATAACTCAACTTAAGAAACCTTATTCCAGAGTATTTGTTTGGGGTTTTCCTAATCCTCAAAATATGAGAACCGGTGCACCTTATTTTGGAAATATTGCAAGTGCATTGTTTAACGTTGCAAATAACCAAATATGGAGAGATTATGGTGTGCCTTGTAGGAATACTGCTTCAGTTTTTACAAATTCAAAAATAATTGATTACCAAAATGGTATAGAGCATGCACTACCAGCAATTTTATCAGCAATTTCTGGTGCTAGTTCTGTTCATTTGTTTGGTGGTGTATATGGTGAAATAGCACATAGTCCAATTCAATCTATACTTGACGATGATCTTGCTGGTATGATTGGTCGTTTTATAGAAGGAATAGATGTAAATGAAGAAACACTTGCTTTAGATCTTATAAATGAAGTTGGCCCAGTCCCTGGTCATTTTCTTGATAAAAAACATACATATAAATGGTGGGAAAAAGAACAATATGTACAAAAATATGCTGATATTTTAACTTACCCAGAATGGGAAAAAACTGGGAAAAGAGACTGCATTTATTATGCAGAACAAAAAATGAAAAAAATTCTTGCTGAACATGAAGTCAGCATAAAACTAACTGAAGAACAAGAGTCTAAAATCAAGGAAATTATTAGGGAATTGCATAATTTTTATATTAAGAAAGGAGAACTTGATAAAGGCTTAAATGAAAATGAATACTTACAATAATTTTTATCACCATAATAGGAATTACGGCTGTAGGATTAATGAGATTGAGTTTAATGGTTTTAAAAGTTTGATACTTGAAAATGAACTTTTAAGAATATTGGTTATGTATGAAAAAGGCACTGATATTGTAGAACTGCTTTATAAACCACTAGATGTTGATTTTATGTGGAGAAGTCCTATAGAAGTAAATGCTTATAATAAAAATCCTATTACAAAAGAACATCCAGTTGGCTCTTTTTTTGATGTTTATGAAGGCGGATGGCAAGAAATTTTACCTAATATAAATTCTCCTACTAATTATAAAGAAACAGGTTTAGGCCTTCATGGAGAAATATGCTTTTTACCTTGGAGCTATCAAGTAATTATTGATAGAGTAGACAAAATAAAAGTAAAATTTTTTGTTAGAATGAAAAGGGCACCTCTTTTTGTAACAAAAATAATAACTTTACGGTCATATAGTCCTGTTATTGAATTTGAAGAATCTATTATTAATGAGGGTGATGAGGAGTTTAAATTTACTTGGGGTCATCACCCTGCAATAGGCATCCCCTTTTTAAGTGAAAAGTGTGTTATAGACCTTCCAGAAGGTACTAAAGGCAGAACTTATTATAAAGATTTTTCAGGAAACAGTATATTACCTACTGGGGTTGAATTTGAATGGCCATTTATTAGAGATAAAAATGGTAATGTGGTCGATTTAAGTAAAATAATGTCTCCAGACCTGAGGACTGCATTCTGTGTAAGTTTTGAAAATATGAAAGAAGGCTGGTATGGGATAACAAATATTGATAAGGGCATAGGTTTTGGAATGAAATGGGATGTAGATGTTTTTAAATACATATGGATGTGGGCGGTCTATAGGGGTTATTACAATTTCCCATTCTATGGCAGGACTTACAATATTGCATTAGAGCTATGGTCAGCTATTCCGGATAATCTTGATGAGGTAATAAATATGGGCAGGGAATTATCCCTTCAGTCCATGGAAAAATTAAAAACAAAGTTTAAAGTTATTGTATATCAATCTAAATCTAGGATTAATGGTTTTGATGATTATAATAAAGTAATAATTAAATGATTTTTATTTTCTGATTATTTATTTTAATAGTTTTTTTATAAATGTTATTTAATGAATGTTATTAATAACAAAGTATTATTTTTAAGTCATTTAAGATAATATCAGGAGCATATAATGAATAGCAGAGAGAGAATAGTTTGTGCAATAAATCATCAATTTCCTGACAAATTACCAATTGATTTTGGTGGAACTTTAACAACTGGGATACATGTTAGTATGATTTATAGATTAAGACAGTATTATAGTCTTGACAAGCCAAATACACCAGTTAAAGTTATAGAACCATATCAAATGTTGGGTGAAATAAAAGATGATTTAAAAAAAATAATTGGCATTGATACTGTTAGTTTGCAAGGAAGCAAAAATATTTTTGGTTTTGAGAATGAAAATTGGAAGGAGTGGAGATTGTGGGATGGCACACCTGTGTTAGTTCCAGAGAAATTCAATACAGAAAAAGAAAAAGATGGTTATATTTACATGTATCCACAAGGAGATAAAAATTACCTACCAAGTGCAAAGATGCCTGAAAAAGGCTATTATTTTGACTCTATTATGCGGCAAAAGAAAATTGATGACAGTAATTTAAATATTGAAGACAATCTAGAAGAATTCTCGCTGATAGATGATAATGAATTAAAATATATAAAAAAAGAAGCTGAAAGCCTTTATGATAATACTGAATATTCAATAATAGCCAGTCTGATCCAGTCTAGTTTTGGTGATGTTGCATTTGTGCCAGGACCAGCACTGAAAGACCCAAAAGGTATTAGAGATATAACTGAATGGTATGTATCAGTAGCTACTAGAAAAGAATATATTAAAAATGTATTTGAAAAACAATGTGAGATTGCCTTAGAGAATTATAAAAAAATTCAACAATCTATTGGTAATTTAATAGACATAGTTTTTGTAACTGGGGCAGATTTTGGTGTACAAAATGGGTTACTTATTTCAAAAGAATTATACAGAGAGATGTTTAAGCCTTATCATAAAAGTATAAATGACTGGATTCATGAAAATACTAAATGGAAAACCTTTATACATAGCTGCGGGGCTGTTTATGAACTCATACCTGATTTTATAGAAGCTGGGTTTGACATATTAAATCCGGTGCAAATTTCAGCAAAAGATATGGAACCCGAAAGACTAAAAAAAGAGTTTGGTAAATATATAGTTTTTTGGGGAGGAGGTGTTAATACTCAAAAAACATTACCATTTGGAACGCCCGAGCAGGTAAGAGAAGAAGTTAAAAGAAATATAGAAATATTTAGTAGAGAAGGCGGTTTTGTTTTTACTACTGTTCATAATCTTCAAGCAAATAATCCTATTGAAAATGTTGTTGCCATGATTGAAACATTAAAAGAGTATAGATAGTGTATAAAGATAGTATATAAATAGTGATTTTATTAATAGAGGTTATATTTTAATTTGTTCTTGCTGAATAATTTACTAAAATTTAAAAACTTAAAAAATTTTGTGCTTAATGAATTCAAGTTTTTTACAAAGTAATGGACTATTCAGCATTAATTAACTGATATATTATAATAAATTATTATATTTTAATAATAAAATAAATTATTTTATAAAATTTTAAATATGGAGTAAGAAAATGGAGTATTCATTAATTGATACTAGTTATCAAAAGAAAAAATTATCAAAAGAAGAATTGTTAAAACATATGAACAGCTTTGAATTAGATTTAAAGATTTCTGTGGGTATATGGTATTTTACTCCAGGAGGAGGCAGATTTCATGAAGCTTATGTGCCGAATAAAAGCATTGCTGAAAGAATAGAAATGGCGGCAGAAATGGCTAAATATGGTGTAAAGGCGATTGAAGCTCACTACCCTAACGAAGTAAATGAGGACAACTATTATTTATATGAAAGGCTTCAAAAAGAAACAGGTATAGTTCTCCAATCTTGCTATCCAGCAATTTTTTATTCAAAGGAATATGAATTTGGATCTCTTTCAAACCCAATAAAAAAATACCGTGATAAAGCAATTGAAACTTTAGTTAACTGTTTAAAATTTGTAAAGGAAAAAAAACTTCATCATGCTGGAATTTGGCCTGGAATAGATGGATATACTTATTCGCTAGGCACTAATTTCTTTGATATGTGGGATAGATTTGAAGATGCAGTAGTAATGGCTCTTGATGATGTCCCGGGGGTAATATGTGCAATTGAACCTAAACCTTATGAGCCAGCGCCAAATAATATTTATAGAACTACTGCAGATGGGCTCTTAGCTTGCAGAGACATTGAATCCAAACTTAAAAATCCAATTAATAAAGAAATACTTGCTAAAGGAATACCGTTGTTAGGTATGCAACCTGAAATTGGCCATATAAGAATGGGTGGAGAAGATGCTCCTTATGCAATTGCAAGATGTCTACGAGAAGGAAGACTATTTAATACACACTGGAATAGTCAACCTATAGGTAATTATGACCAGGATTTAAATATAGGTGTTGTAGAGTGGCAGCAGACTGAAGCTGTGCTTTATGTTTTGAAAATGGCTGGCTATAGGGAGTATTTTGGCATAGATATTAATCCTGAAAGAATGCCTGTGCAGAAGGCGATTGAAATAAATTCACTTGCTTTACGTATTATGAATGAAAGAATTAACTCTTTACCTCATGATAGAATAATTGAGGCATACTTTGATCCTGAAAATTACAGGGGAGAAATTGAAATGATATTACTTCAATCGATGAAAAAGTAAAAAAATTAATAAGTTAATCAACAAATCAAAAAATTTCCAGAAGTAAAAAGATTTAATTTATTAATAATAAAAAATAACTTTTAATTTTCAGTTAAAAGCTTTAAAGCAACACTTATTTCGTTTGTTGGTTTTTTGCATGAAAAATTGGAGCAAATATAAATAGTAGGTTTTTTATTAATCATTTTCATATCGCTAATATAAGGTATTAATTCTTTAATTTCTGAAATAGTATTTATATTATTATTTATATTTTCAGGTGGTTTTAAAACTATAATTTTATTTGGGCAAAATATTGAATTAATACTATTAAGTATTTTATTTGTATCTTTTGAATCACTATTTCCGACTATTACAACTTCAAATGATGGTCCTATCAAAAAGTCGTAAGAAGATATAAATTGAGTATATGCTATAGGGTTATCTTTTACTGCTACTGAAAAAGCTTTAACAATCTGATTAGCTTTATCCTCATATGATGTGTCTGCAGTAAATCTACTTAGCTTAACTAGATTTAGCAATGCAATTGAATTGCCAGAGGGAATTGCCCCATCATAAATGTCTTTTTGTCTATAAATATCAAGGTCGCTATTTATTTTTGTAAAATAAAAACCTCCATATTTATTGTCCCAAAAATTTTCAAGTAAATATTTATTTAAGTCAATAGCAGTTTTTAAATACAACGGTTTAAATGTAGTTTGGTAAAGTTCAATTAAACCTGCAATAAAGAAAGCATAATCATCAAGGTTTGCATCTATTGCAGACTGACCATCTGCATATCTATGTAGAAGTGAGCCTTCTTTTGTAATCAAGTTATTGATGATGAAATCTGCGGCTTTTATTGCAGCTTTTTTATATATATGATTTTCCAATACTCTTGCACCAGTTGCAAGTGCAGATATTGCTAAACCGTTCCAGTCTGTTAATATTTTATAATCTTTAAATGGACGGATTCTTTTACTGCGTATTAAAAACATTTTTTCAATTGAACTTTTTAAAAACTTGTCTAGTTCTTTAAATGTTAAGTTTAACTTGGATGCAATGTCTTCAAGAGATCTATTTATATATAAAATACTTCCTGATTCTATATTGATAGTATTTATATTGAAAATATCAATAAGCAGTTCTGCTTCTTTCTGCGGAAATATTTTTTTAATTTCATCAACAGTCCATGTGTAAAATTTACCTTCAATACCTTCACTGTCTGCATCCTCAGCAGAATAAAAACCACCATTATTTGAGGTCATATCTCTTAAAATGTATGTGAAGATTTCATCTGCAATTCTTTTGTATTTCTTATTTCGGGTTAGCTGGTAAGCTTCAATGCAAGCAATAGAAAAGGCTGCTTGATCATAAAGCATCTTTTCGAAGTGAGGTATAATCCATTTTTCGTCTGTTGAATATCTGTGAATGCCAAAGCCTATATGATCCCATATCCCGCCATTCCTTATAGCGTTGATTGTTTTTTCAACCATATGAAGTGCAAATTCATTTTTAGTTCTTTTATAATACCTTAATAGAAAATATAAGTGATGCATGGTGGGAAATTTTGGAAATGAACCAAAACCACCATTTGTCATATCGAAAATTTGAAAAAGTTTATCAAATGTCAAATCAAAAATAGACTTATCTAACATACCTTCAAATTTAACAAGATTTTGATGTGAAAAATGTTTTGTAATTTCGTCAGAAGCTTTAAATACTTGGCTTCTATTATTTACCCATAATTTTTTGATTTGAGGTATAAGATTTAGCATTCCTATTCTTCCATATTTATCTTGTTTTGGAATATAAGTGGCGGCAAAGAATGGCTTTTTGTCAGGTGTCATAATAATCGTTAAGGGCCATCCACCTGAACCAGTTAGCATTTGACAGAATTTCATATAAATTTTATCAATATCTGGTCTCTCTTCACGATCAACTTTTATACATATAAATGTATCATTTAATAATTTTGCCACTTCAATATCTTCAAATGATTCTTTTTCCATAACATGGCACCAATGACATGTAGAATATCCTATTGACAAGAAAATAGGTTTATCCTCTATTTTTGCTCTTTTGAAGGCTTTTTCTTCCCATGGATACCAGTTTACTGGATTATATGCATGTTGAAGTAGATAAGGGCTTTTTTCATGTATAAGATTATTTGGTTTCATAGTTCATTTTTTATTAAAATCTTATAATGTATTATTATAATTAATTTTTATTATAACTAATTTTTGGACTACTTTTTGAATAAATGTTACTAGCTCTACATTATCTAAATTATCAAGATTATATTTAATTTCTATTATTCGTTTTCTTAATTGTTAATTTTATCATTTAAAATTTAAAATTTAAAATTAACAGATTATTTTAAACGAACCTTTTTAAATAAAACTGTTTTAAATAAACTTGTTTAAATAAAACTATTTAAATATGCTTAGTAAACATATGGTATTAAATATATAATATTAAGTATATAATATTTTTTACAGTGTTATTTTAATAATCTTTTTTAATTTAGGAAATTAATTTGAGAAAATTATTTTAAGAGTGTTAGATAAAATAAAAAAGCTAAGAAATGCTTTTAAGGTGCCAAAGAATGTTTTTGCCTTAGGTTGGGTAAGTTTTTTTAATGATTTGGCGTCTGAAATGGTTTATCCTGTAGTTCCAATTTTCTTGACTACTTTTCTTGGAGCTCCTGTTGCTATAGTTGGATTAATTGAAGGTATTGCTGAGTCAACTGCTTCAATACTTAAAGTGTTTTCAGGCTGGATATCTGATAAATTTCAAAAAAGGAAACCGTTTGTAATGGCAGGTTATTCACTTTCTACTTTTTCAAAGATTATTCTAGGTTTATCATATACCTGGCCACTTGTACTTGTTGCAAGATTTTTGGACAGGTTGGGGAAAGGTATTAGAACCTCAGCAAGAGACTCATTAATTACAGAAAGTTGTCAAGAAAATATAAGAGGCAGGTCTTTTGGATTTCACAGAGCGCTTGACACACTTGGTGCTGTTTTTGGTCCCCTTGCTGCAATTATGTTTCTTTCAATATTTAATGACAATTTAAGGCTTGTATTTTATATTGCTGCTATACCAGGC
>Ga0136652_1000316_pt1 | contig 24400 bp, 20 predicted proteins | sample ConPoolayeEmetaG_FD_94864 | JGI IMG/M metagenome (GOLD analysis project Ga0136652, IMG submission 94864) | Hot spring microbial mat communities from California, USA to study Microbial Dark Matter (Phase II) - Cone Pool mat layer E metaG... ...
ACACAACCTCACGAAACCTCTCTCTCAAAGGGGAAAAAAATATAGGGCTGAAGGAAAAATAAGTTTTACGCCCCCTTCGAGGGGGCAGGCAAAGTGAGATATTGTTAATTATGCAACAAGGGAAAAAACTAGTAATATTAAAAAGGGGCTCAAGTCTAAAGTCAGTAGGTTTCTATGGTAGTAAAATTACTGGTGATAGGCTTGACAAATCATAATAATCAAATCTTCAAGCTCTCTGAGATAAATAGAACAAAGAAACCAAGAATTGAGGGAATAACAGCCATTATTGATACTGGTCAAGGCCTCCCTACAACAAAAGATGTAATTGAAGGTGCCGCGAATTATATTGATTATTGTAAGTTTGGATGGGCGACTTGGCTCATACAGCCCAAAGATCTACTGAAAAAGAAGCTAAAACTCTATCATTCCCACGGAATAAAAACGCTCAGTGGAGGTTCCGCCCTAGAAGCCGCTATAATTATAGGAAAAACTGAAGCGTTTCTAGAAACACTCAAAACTCTAGGATTTACCGCCATCGAAATTTCCACAGGTGTTGTTAACATATCCCCTCAGGAAAAATCGGAACTAATAAAAAAGGCTAAACAATTAGGGTTTCAAACCGTAATAACTGAAGTGGGCAGAAAAATCAAAACTGAGGACGCTCAGCTCAAAATTTCTGACCGCATAAAACAGATTCAAAATGATTTAGACTCCGGGGCGGATTATGTAACCATCGAAGCTCGGGAAAGCGGAATTGGAATAGGCCCCTACGACGAGGAAGGAAAAGTAAAAGAACCATTTATAGAAGAGATCGTCGCCAAAATACCATCCAAAAAAATTATCTGGGAAGCCCCACTCAAATCCCAACAGTTATGGCTCATTACACGGTTTGGGCCTAATGTAAACCTCGGGAACATAAGACCCACCGATGTTATTCCCCTCGAAACACTTCGCATAGGACTAAGGGGAGATACTATGACTAAGTTCCTAGCTAAAAAGTGAAAAAAATGCCTCTAACTCTAAAAAAAGAATCAACGGAAAATCAAGACGGGGAAGACTTTGAGGTTCACCTCGCATTCGGGACGCGAGGGGCCTTAAGAGCAGCACAAAAAAAACACATTATAGTTCTGGTTGACACCTTAAGAGCCAGCACAACAATTACTACTGCATTAGACAATGGGGCTAAAAAAATTATAACAGCCGCAACAGTAGAAGAGGCAAAAAAACTAGCGCAAGAAATCCGAGACAAAGTCGTCCTGGCGGGGGAAAGACAAGGTTTCAAAATTCAAAATTTTCAACTAGGAAACAGTCCACTCGAATACACACCGGAAATAGTAAAAGGAAAAATCATAATACTTACCACCACTAACCTTACAAGAGTAGCGAACAACGCTAGAATCGCCCCACACCTTTTTATAGGTTGTTTAATTAATGCCAAATCGGTAGCCCAAAAAGCTAAAAAAATGGCTCTAAAGACAAGAAAACCAATCACAATAATACATGTGGGAAGACTTGACGAATACGCGCCAGAGGATTACATTGCTGCCCAAATAATAAAAAAATACATTCAAAACAGCCCTATTCCAAAAAACATAACCCAAAGAATATACAACACGCCTAACGCCCAATACTTAACACAAATAGGATTCCAAAAAGACGTACAATATTGCAGCCAACTAAATATCACAACTACCGTACCCACCTACAAGAATCAAGCCTTCCAGAAATAATTAATATTTCATAATTTAAAAAATTACAGAAACTCTTTTTACGACTATCAAAGACTCAAGTAGACTCTTTTTAGGTAAGCACCTATAAACTTACATTTCTCAGGCAGAGAATGAAAATATGTTTTTAATAGCGTATATAGGAGCTACTAGAGATACTATTTGAAGCCTATTTTTACTCACGGATCCAAACGACTTTGCGAGCTTCGTCCTTTTTACCCTTAAGATAGAAGAGACGCAGACCGTACTCCCAAGCCAATTGCTGCAGAGCTACAGCACTAATACGAGTACCATCAGTTACATCTAGAATGACTTCTTTTCTGCCTATTTCTCTTTCCACAATACTCTTGGCTACTTCGTAAATCCTCTTAAAATCATGCATCGCATACTCAGGAATCCAAATAATCTCTGCATTGTCCGGCTTACCACCAATTCTAGTACGCATCTCGCTCTCCGCAATAAAAACATAACTATCAGGGTCGATTCCTGTCTGCTCCCTTAAGCGCCGCCCCACTTCCCTCACCAGTAGAGGCTCACTGTCTAAACTGCACAAACACAAGATAGGCGCTCTAACATTCAGATACCTACGAACCGCCTGTACCATAGTGGGAACAATCTCTGCATACTTACTCTTCCATTCACGATACCGATTAATAAGTCCACTATTTTCTAACGCCTGCAAATTAAAATACAGTTTAGCGTCACTAATATCGTCTACATTAACCCCCAACTCCTTAGCCAAAGCATCCCTAAGCTCATACCCTGTTTTGGGACCCTCTAACAACTCCTTTAAAATAATCCGACGCGCCTCAACGCCTCCAATAGCCCGTTCAACAATCATCAAGGGATCACTCAAATCCAACACACCCAACAACAATTAAATACTGAACACCGAAGATTATTAATCTAAATAAATATTAAAACCAACCCACCAAACTGGAAGTGGCGCCTTTTTCCCTAGACGGCAGAATGGCGCAGGACATCCACCAGGGCACGAAACTCATAATCAATACCAAATTAAAGTTCCCAACACGGAATAATAAATCTAACCCCAAAAAAGCCCCCGATAATACCAAAAGTCAGTTTTTCACCTTCAAAAAAATAATCACTGCATCCCTCATATTCATTATAAAAATTTAAGCGAAAACTATGCTTAGAACGATCCTGCACTACCACTCAGACACCATTCGTATAACCTTAACAAAAGAGGGAACATCAACTCTATGGATGATATCGATGATAAAGATTAGGTAAAAAAAACATTTAAAAGAACCAAAATCAATAATATAATCAAACAAAAACTTAATTTTAAAAAGCAAGATAAAACACATCCAACAACAATAAAACCAACCACAAAAAAATAAAATAAAAATCACTAAAAATAAAGAAATCATAAAAAAATAAAGAAGAGGAAAAAATATGGCGATAGGACCACCCGAAGAAGAACTCGTAGCCGCAAAACCTCTAGTCCTAGACAACGGCACAGGACTAACCAAAAACGGATACGCAGGAGAAGACCAACCAAGATCCGTATGGCCCACATGCATAGGCTACCCAAAATACGCCTCAATCATGACCGACGTAGAACACTACACCCGAGAATACTACATCGGAGAAGAAGCCCTAAACCTGCGAGGCGTACTAAGACTAGTCTACCCCGTCGAGCATGGTACGGTTAATGATTGGGATGCTATGGAGAAGATTTGGCACTATACCTTCTTTAATGATTTGAGGGTTGACCCTGCTGAGCACCCCGTACTACTGACGGAGGCGCCTTTGAATCCGCGTAAGAATCGCGAGAAGATGGCGGAAATCATGTTCGAGACCTTCAATGTACCTGCAATGTATGTTGCCATGCAGGCGGTGCTTTCGCTGTATGCTTCTGGGCGAACCACCGGACTGGTGATTGACTCTGGTGACGGTGTGACTCACATTGTACCCATATATGAAGGTTTTGCACTTACTCATGCTATCACTAGGATAGATCTTGCGGGGAGAGACCTTACAGAGTATCTCCGCCGACTGCTGAGGCAAAGAGGTTATTCTCTGGTGTCGAGCGCAGAGCGAGAAATTGTGCGGGATATAAAGGAGAAGCTTTGCTACGTCGCCCTAGACCCTGAGAAGGAGTTGAAGCTGGCCGAGAAAGTTGCGGGTATGGAAAAGACGTACATGTTGCCAGATGGTGAAACCATCACCATCTCCAGTGAACGCTTTTTGGCGCCTGAAGTGTTCTTTAACCCAGGCGTGGTAGGTCTGGATGCGATGCCTCTTGATGAGGTAATAGTGGAGTGCGTCAAGAAGTGTGATGTTGACTTGAGGCGTGACTTGTACGGGAACATTGTTCTCAGCGGTGGCAGCACCATGTTTCCAGGCCTTAAGGAACGCCTACACAAAGAGATTAGTGAACTAGTGCCAGAAAACATTGAAATCAAAATAATTGCGCCGCCGGAACGGATGTACTCCGTGTGGATCGGCGGGAGTATATTATCTTCTTTGAAGACTTTCCAGAAGATGTGGGTCACTCGGAAGGAGTACCAGGAGCAGGGCGCTGCTGCTATTCACAGGTGCTTCTAAACTAGGACTGATATATCCCTTCTCTTTTTCTTTTTTCTTTTATTTGTATTTTGGAGCGGTTTCGTAATTTGTTTGTGGCTTATCCATGCTTGTTTTTCATATTTTATAGGGGTACTGTTTAGAAATTGTTACTGTTTTTTTGCTCATGATTTTTTGGGTTTTGTTTTCTGGGGTTGGTTTGGTGGTTTTTGGCATTTTTGTGGGGTTTGGGTGTCTAAATTTTTGGTGTTTCCTGTTTTGTGATGTTAGTTAGGTTTGATTTGGTGTTTTGAATTTTTGGATTTGTGTTTGTTAGGGAGTAGGGGTATTTTCTTTGTATTTATGTGATAATACTAAAGTTTATATATTAATTGGGATAATAAGAGTTCGCTTTGTTTGAAGGAAAGGGAAGTTTGTTCTTTAATAGGATTTGCGTGGCGTGTTGGTAAGTTGTTATTTTTCTCTCCTCCCAACTTGTCTTTGGTCCTTCCCTCCTCCCAATTCTTCCCTTTCCTTTCTACTTTTGTATTTTGGATTTTGTAGGGTTAGTGTTTTAGCGGGTTTATTGTTTGGGTTGGGAGTGTTCTTTTTTGGTTAGGAGGTTCATGAATTGTTCTCCTATTAGGTAGCCTAGGGCGCCTTTTTTGGCTGAGTTTTCGTCGAACGTTTGTGTTTTGTCGCCTTTTTCGTTATTACAGTATATTGCTATGGGAACAGGGTCGTTGGTGTGCGTTTTTATTTTTATGGGGGTTGGGTGATCTGGTAGAATTGCGATTTTGTAGTTATCGGCTAGGTCAGTGATATTGTTCAGGACTTTTCCTACTATTTTTTGGTCTATGTTTTCTATGGCTTTTATTTTGTTTTCTATGTCTCCGGCGTGTCCTGCTTCGTCTGGGGCTTCCACGTGGATGTAGATGAAATCATGGTTTTTTAAATGTTTTAAGGCGTATTCGGCTTTTCCAGTATAGTTTGTGTTGTAGTATCCTGTTGCTCCTGGAACCTCTATGGTTTTGAGGCCTATTAGTTTGCCTATTCCTTTTATTAAGTCTACTGCGGATATTATGGCGCCTTTAACTCTGAATTTTTCTTTAAAGCTTTCTAGATGGGGTTTTTTGCCTTGCCCCCATGGCCATATGGAGTTTGCGGGTTTTTTTCCTTCTTGGATTCTTTTTATGTTGATTGGATGGTTTTTTAGGATTTCTTGGGATTTTTTGATGAGTTCTAGTAGAATTTCGCTTCCTTCTCCTCTCGGAAGGTGGGGGGTAATGGTTTTGCCTGTTATGTCGTGGGGGGGTGTGCATTCTGCCCTTTCAGTTTCTTCATTCTTTATCAGTAGGATGTGTCTGTAGCTTACCCCGTTATAAAACTTTATAGAGTTGCTGCCCAGCTTTTTGTTTAATGTTTTGATGATTTCCTTTGCTTCGTTGCTGTTTATATGTCCTGCACTGTAATCTTCCATTTTTCCGCTCTCTAGTGTTACTAGGTTGCATCTAAAAGCTGTTTCTTCTCTCTTTAGTTTTATTCCTAGTGAAACCGCTTCTATAGGGCCTCTTCCTGTATAGTATTTTAGTGGGTCGTAGCCTAAGATGGACAGGTTTGCTATGTCGGATCCTGGCTGCATTTTTTCTGGGATGGTTCTAAGTATTCCGCTTTTTCCCATCATAGCGATATAATCCATGTTTGGTTTATGGGCTACTTGTAATGGGGTTTTCCCGTTCAGTTCCTCAAGGGGGTAGTCTGCCATTCCGTCTCCAATAATCACAATGTATTTCACAGATGGTCACCGATGCTCTAAAATTGACTCTTATAATTTTAAAAATGTGGGGGGTTTCATATCTTCTATGTATCTTTGTAAACTTAGTCAGTAGCTTTATTTAAAATTGATTCAGGATCATGAAAAGCAGGTTAACTCGGGGTTTATTTGAGGTTTTTAGTCGCTCATAACTCGAGAATTTTTTAGTTAGGTTGGTTTCAGTTCCCAGCATTACCAAAAATTGTAAGTTACTATCCTCCAAGGCGAATGAGGAAGAACAGGGGAAAATAGCTAAGAAAACAAGTTTAACACTTCGCTCGGGTAAAAATTAAATTCACACTGTGACAAGATATTTTAGTTTTCATTAATTTCTTTTCTGGAGGGATTTTGTTGCCTTCTCAAGTTGGTGTCATTGGAAGTGATGGTAACATAAGCGAAAGGGTAAAGATTCTGGCCCAGAAGATAGGGCGACTGATTGCTAATCGAGGAATGATTCTTGTCTGTGGGGGTCACTCGGGTGTGATGGAAGCTGCAGCTAAAGGTGCAAAACAGGAAAAAGGTATTACTGTTGGAATTATACCTGAAGGGGATAGAAGGTGGGCTAATCCGTTTTGCGATATTGTAATTGCTACGGGTATTGGTAGAGCTAGGAACCTAGTGATTGTAAATTCAAGTGATGTTTTGGTTGCAATATCGGGAGGACCCGGTACACTGTCTGAGATAGCTTTAGCTCTTGCGGAGAAAAAGCCGGTCATTGTGTTGAAGGGATCAGGAGGGGTATCTGATTTGCTCGCAGGCAAAATGATTGGAGATTCTAAAGTTTTGGAGGCTGAGTCTCCCGAAGAAGCGATAAATCTAGTTTTAAAAATTACCAAAAAGTTGGTTACTTGATACTACTAGAATACTCTTTGGGTGAATATACTTGTGGCTAATATTCCTAGGGTAAAGGACAGCCAGAAAAGTAGTACTGATGCAATAGCATATATAAATGGGTGTTTTGTTTCTGCAACTTTTGCGGCGGAATATGATGTTATTACGCTTATTGTACACAGGGTGACTAGTGTGGGCCAATAAATTCCAAGTTGAAATCCAATTATGCGTATCGTTAAGAATTGATATTGAAAAATGTTTGAGGATATGGAAAATAGCGGTGCGAGGGAACTAATTAGCCCCATTATGGCTGAGGCGGTAGCTGAAAGTATCTTTATTTTAAATAATTGTGCTTTGAGTTGATTCTTACGCTCCTCTACCAGTTGTTGGTCTTCTCTTATTTCCCATATGGTTCTTTCGAGCATTTTACCTGTTTCTCGAGAATTTTTAGTTAAAGCCTTCTTGACTAACCATAATATTCTTCTAATTTGAGCATTGCCAAATAATTTATCAAAGTGGTCCCAAACCTCTTCTAGCGAAGAACTCCCTAGGATAACTTCGTTAGCTATAGATGTTAGCTGCTCTTTTAATGGCCCCGAATAGCTCTTAGCCGCTATATTCAAAGAGATTTCTGGGCTTTTCCCCCTTTTTAATTCTTCACTAAAGTAAGTTAGAAAGCTCAAAATCTCTTGGAAAATTTCTTCGTTTTCAAGCTCCATCTCATACTCCTCCATTTATTAGATAGAATCTTATATCTACACTAATTTTTGGTTACATTCCACCTAATTGTAAGTGTGTTTTGGTTTTGTTTCTAAGATGTTAGTTTTGTTGCGTGTAACGAATCGTTCAAGAACCACTAGGATCACAACATGCATTGGTATTATCACTAAAAAGAGTGGATTTGCACCTAGCCCCCTTATTAATAATCCTAGAGATATTACTATGGGTATAAAGAAGCCTATGCCCATTACTATGAGTAAGCGTGCTTCGAGTTCTAATGTATGCCTTTGATATTCGTTTCTAATTTCACGCTGTGCGATTCTCACGGTTTTTTCAGCGAAATCATCAGAGATTTCTGTAGATTTTAGTATTGTGGGAATGTGGATTTTTAGGGTTTCTGTGGGTTGATTGTGAGCAAAGTTTACAAGCAACTTCTCTGGTTTTTCGCCCGAGTTAACCCAGTTTGCTATTTTTTTGAATTCCTGAGAAATAAGGGGATAATCCGCATTAGCTACAAATAGAATAAAATCAAAAATCGACCCCGTGGAAGACAATACGAAGAGGAGTTCTTCCAAAATGAAGTCAGCGTAGCGAGCCACTGTCCAACGATTTTCGGTATATTTCTTCGGAAAATACGTCAATACATAATTGCATGCAAAAATGAACATTGCTAGTGAAAGCACAGCAGCTAATAGTATATTAAAAAAAATTCCTACAGTTAGAGTCAAAATAGATAGGAAAAGGCCGAGTCCTAATGCGCCTCCAGCAACTTCTTCGGCTGTGACTTGCCCTTCTTTAAAAAAATGGTCTATAGAAAGTATCAACTCTCTTGAGACCATTCTTTTACCAATTTTTCGTAAAGTATTATTTTTTCCGAAGAATTTAGATACTCTGACTATAGGTTTTGATTTTATAACCTTTTTATTTCTTCCATTATTGTCCTTCTTATACTTTCCCAATCAACCACTCCCTTCTCCATTTCTTGTTCTGAAATTAATGCATAAAGACTGTGGAAAATCGAAATGTTCCTTGATAAATCAAAGATTTCATTTTCAGCCAAAACTGAGAATACTTGTTGGTATGTTTCTAATTCACTGAAAAATGATTTTTCATCTATATAATTTAGGCTTTTTATTTTTTCAAGCGTTGGTGTATTATATAATTCGCAAGAAAGAATCAATTCTTGCTCTTTAGGTTTCCATAGAAAAATATCTTTAATGACATCTTGGGAAAGAACACTTTGAATATCTTTAAACATCTCCCTATTTTTAAAATCAATCTCGCAAACACGTAATACCTTTCTTTCTCTCCTAAAATAGCTCTTCAAACGGTTAATCTGAATTATTATACATAAGTCCCGTAAACATGAAGGAGAAACGCCATGATGAACAACCCAACGTAGAATCATATCCTCAACTGACGCTCCATGACAAGTTTGCAGTCCCGATATCCCTGAAGAAAGAGCGTGAAACATTGCTTGACTATCTTGGGCGGTTTGTATCTCTCCTAAAAACACCCAATCAGGAGAGCGATGAAGCAGGCGTATAATCTCCTTGCTTTTGTTGCGCCTTTTAATATCCTCTCCTTCGAATGGTTCAACTTTAAAACGAGCTTGATGATTCCCATATTCTGATTGAGGGATACTCTCTATTACATCTTCTAAGTAAATTTTTCTCCAGTCAGGGGGAGTTAATATATCCAGAGCGTTTATTAGAGTTGTTTTTCCTGCTCCGGGTTCTCCTATTACAGTAATGTTCATTCTTCGTAAAAGACAAAAGAGTAGATATGCAGCTGTTTGCGCATTTAAAGTTTTATTATTTATAAGTTCTGGAATTGTGAAGGGATTCTTCCTTAGCTTTCTAAAGTCTAGGTGTACACCCTCTGGCACTAGAGGTGAAATATCTATAGAACTCCTAACATGAAAATCATCTGTTATTATTTCAGTTTTAAGGGATGGTTTTGATTCATCAAGTTGTATTTCGCTTTCCGCTCTTATACGCGTAATAATCCTCTCAATTTCTTTCTCAGTCAAAGATATTGAAGCCTTGCATCTGCCCCATGTTCTGTGGTCTAAATAGATATTTGTGCCTTCTCTATCCAAATAGAACTCTTCCACATTTGGATCAAGAAGTAGAGGCGCGATGCGACCTATACCTATACTTTCATAGCTAAACATTTCAGCTATTTTCTCAGAAGAGGTAGCGGGTATTTCAGGATACTTGAAACGTAAAAAGTTTAGGGCATCATTTTTTCTTATTTTAATTACTTCGCCCATCTTAAAAAATCCTTTTTTATTTGTGAGAATTTGATTAACCGCATGTTCAGTGATTATCTCTTTAAGAATGTTTTTTCCAAATAACTTTGTATCCATCTTGTCAACGTGGTAAAACTTCTCAGTTGAACTTCTAACTAAAAATATTGTGATGATGTACGGTCCGACCTCATACGTATCTATTAGGATTCTATTCTCTAATTCATTTTCGTTACTTATGCTCGGCGCTTCTATTTGAATAGAGGAGAATAAATAATTGTATAAAACTTGCCTCGGCTTATTCTTGATACTTGGTCTAAGGGTGTTATATCTTTTTATAAGCTTGATTTCTTCTAGTGGCATACTGAGGTTTTCTAGTATAGATGCAAATTCATCAAGACATCTAGAACAACGGTTTTTCTCTGTAGCGAGCGCTTTACTATGAGATTCCTCTCGTTTAAGTTCCAAGTAGGCTTTTATTGGATCCTGATAAATAAGCGCATTTTTGTCATTGTTACCAAATATCATATCTAGAAATGATTTCCTTTCATTTTCGCATATACTACCTTTGGGGCAATCTATTTGAACTAATTTACTAAATTTGAGCTTCTCTTTAAAAATTCTAGAAATTACCTTTGCAGTTTCTAATAAATATTCAGTCTGGACTTTACTAAAACTATTAGTTATAACGGGGGAAAAAAATACTATTTCGTCAACACTATTTTCCTCTTTTAAAATTCTAAGACACTCGGACATACATGCAGGACTGCTTTTCGGATCTGATTCATTTATATTTTCACACTGCTTATCACACTTGAATATTAATTTGCAAATAACTTTACTATCTTTTCTCTCAAAAACTCGCTCAATTTTTGTACAATTTTTTTGAGTACTTGTCCACATATATTTCCCAAAATATTCTAAAAATAAGATATTTAAGTGCCACGCTCAATCAATCCTTTTTTATGATAAGAAATTCTGCAATATTTGTGGGGTTTAAATAGTAGTTAGCCTTGAAAAAGGGAGGAGAGAAAAATCGTAATTTAGACAGACAATAATACAAAAAATTGAAGTAGGTGAGATAATGTATAGAAAGGCTCTAAATTTTATCTTAGAGTTGATAGAAGATAATAAGGGTTCACCGTTGGTTGAGGAGGGAATTTTAATAGGTTTAGCAGTACTTAGTTTAACCGTATTGATAGGAATAATTCTAAGTGTGCTTGGTTGGACAAGCAACTCTATAACAAACATTTTCAATTATCTAAACCGCGTTGCGAACGGTTTTTTTGTATTACCGTAATCTTGAAAATGTTAGAACTAGAATAAGAATACATTTTCATACCGATTAAAAAGGAAATCTTACCTTTCAACAAGATTTTTTGGTGCTCCGGCCGGGAGGTTCGGATCAACACACGGTGTTAATCATTCGAACCCGGGTCGAGGAGGCGAGTAGGCAGGCGTTCTAATCGACCGCCAAAAGCCCCTTATGCTTAGCCAGTAATCTTATTTGGCCGGACTACACCACCGGAGCTCCCTGTCAGAGGTTTAAACGCCCTTTAGGTATTAAATTTTTCTATTTTAAATTTTCAGCATATTAAGATTCCCCTGGTGCTTCCTATCATAATTTCCTCCATTAGTGGAAATGCTGGTGAAAAAAGTGCTCCGTGCATTCTACACCTTTGTTTTATTTGTTATGAAAAACATTTTCATACTTTATCTGAACCGCGTAAGCGTATGGGAGTTTCCCATGAAAAACAATTTTTCATATTTCTGTCTAAAACGCTCTAGTGTGTGAGGTTTTTTATATTTGCTATAAAAACATGTTTTCGTTCTTTGTCTAAGAAGCGCAGCTTATGTACGTTTTTATAGGCTTTGCTTGGGTTAAAGTTTTAATACTGGGTTTCTGTATTTTTTGTTATTTTTTTATTTAATACTTTCGGTTTACTCTCTTTCTACTATATATTTGTATTTTAAAAGGAATTATTTTTATTCTTAATTTTGATAAAAATAATTTTAAAAATATATTTTTTATTAATTAAAAATTAATATATTAAAAGTATCTAAAAATATGGTGGTTTATTCTTGGACCAAGACAGCGAAAAATTCCTTTGCCCCGAATGTTCGGGTGCTTTAGTATTACATACTGGCGAATTTGTGTGTAGAGAGTGTGGTTTAGTTGTTTCCAAGCAGTATTTGGCACCTATTTTCGCTATAAATGAAGATGACTTATCAACCAACCAATATAAACACTATGTAGCATTGGGCAATAGGGTCCACCTAGTTGACGGTATGGGTAGTTATATCGATTTTCAGCGTACTCCCTTCTTTTATGATGGTCAAGGTGCGCCTCTCTCTTCGGATAAACAGGCGTTGTACAGAAAATTAAAATTCAAATACAGTCTACGTCTAAGAATAGATAAAAGAGAATCAGATTATAGAGCGTTAAAGTCACTGGATCATGTTACTTCCATGCTCCAAATTTCGAATTCTGTACGGGATAGGGCTGCTTATCTCTATCAAAAAGCAGTCAAAAAAATTAATAAAAAGATTTCGAATCACATAGTTCTCATTGCGGCTTGTCTTTTTTTCGCCATTAGAGAATATAAAGAACTAGCACCTTTAACAATACAAGAAATTACGCAAAGCTTTAAAAAATTAGGTCATAGAATAAGTGTAAAAAAAGTTATTAGAATAACCCTAGACTTAAGATCTTTATTCATAAGGGAGCATCCAAAAATCAGAAAGAGCGAAGATTATTTATGTAGAGTAATATCTGACGTAGTATCTTCCCCAATTATTGAAAGACGTTTAAAAGATAGAGACTTTAATACAGAAGAGTATAGAAATCTACTAATGAAAGAAAGTAACCACATATTAACTAAAGTCGGAAGTACCTCCCGTGGAGGAAGAAATCCATATATCTTTGCAGTCTCCACGGTTTATTGCGCGGACCGTATAATAGCTAAGAAAAAGGCTAAGAAACCAATTCTAACACAGAAAATCTTAGCCAAAATAACCAGAGTTGCAGAGTATAGTATTAGAGACCATTACACAACTGTTCTAAAAACTATGATAATGACTTAAATAGCCCCAATGGGTAACCTAATTTGCTCGGCAACTCTTCAGTTTCCTTCTATTACGCTCTTTAGGTTAGGAAAAAAGCTTTTTTGCCATCTTCTAAAAAGCAGTGAGAGACAAGCAACAATGCAAAAACGCAAGTGGGTTTCTTTTAAGGTGCCTTTGACTTTTTTGGAGTATCGAGACTCTCGTTTAATGAGCTGCAAGTAGGCTATTGTAGACGCAATATAGAGGATAGTGAAATTTTTTATTTCAATCTAATTGTTTCTAGATTCTGTGGTGCTCTAGTTTCTATTTTAAATACTTTGTGTGCTGTACTTGCTAGACTAATACATTTTGAATTTTCCCCATGGCAAGTGATTATTCTCTCGGGTTTGGGGGACAGCTTTCGAATATAGTCTAATAGTTGTCTCCTATCACTGTGCCCTGAGAAACCGTCTACCGTCTTAATATCGAGTCTCACATTCACCATTTCCGTTTTACCTTCTTTATTTTTCATAGGTATCTCTTTCCAGCCTTTCTGTACCCTGCGCCCGAGTGTACCTTCTACTTGATATGAGACAAATAGCAAAGTGTTTTTTGGATCGGGAGCCATCAGCTGGAAGTACTCTACACTGGGCCCACCACTTAACATGCCAGAAGTAGCCATTATTATACAGGGATCTCCTTCTATGATGTCTGGCCTTGAGCTGGCTCCCTCTACTGGCTTGAAGTATTCTGCTAGAAAAGGATTGCTACCTTGATGGAAAATTCTTTCACGTAGATCCTTCGATAAATATTCTGGATGAGTTGTGTGGATAGCAGTAGCTTCGCTTATCATTCCATCTACATATATTGGAACTTCACGTAACATTCTTTTTCTCATATATTCCTCCAACACTAGAATGAGTTCTTGCGCTCTCCCCACAGCCAAAACAGGAATAAGCACTTTACCATTTCGGGATAGAGTTGCATTTATTATCTCCACCAGTTCTCTTTCAGCTCTTTTCCGTGAAGGCATTATATCGCTAGGTGCTCCATAAGTGCTTTCAATTATAATAGTTTCCAATCTTGGAAATGTGCTGCTTGCGGCCTCTAGTAGGCGGGACTTAGAAAATTTAATATCCCCGGTATAAGCGATATTGTAAAGGCCGTCGCCTATATGTAAATGTGCAATCGCTGAGCCCAGTATATGTCCCGCATTATGAAGAGTGAGACGAATGTCTGGAGATATGTCTGTCACCTCACCATAATCTAGAGGTATGGTATGTAAAATTGCCTTTCTAACATCCTTCTGACTATAAGGTAGCAATTTTCCTTCGCGTTCTGCAACATCTAGATAGTCTAATTGGAGGAGCGTCATTAGGTTCAGAGTAGGTTTAGTGCAATAGACGGGACCTTCATAACCATATTTAAATAAAAATGGTAAAAATCCACTGTGGTCTAGATGAGCGTGAGTGATTATCACGGCATCTAAATTTTCCAAATCAAATTCAGGCAAGTCTATCCGCGGAAACGCCTGCAAAGAAACGCCTACATTAACACCGCAATCAATTAAAACCGAACTTTCAGCAGTTTGCACAAAAATTGCAGTCCGCCCTACTTCTCTGAAGCCTCCCAATGAGGTTATACGTAACCAACCATCCTTAACTAATAAGGGGCGGTGTATTCGTCTACCAATATTTCTAAGTATTTGCTTTCTTGCTACACACTCTGTTTGCAAAGCATGTCTAATTTTAGATATCATTTCTGAGGCTAGTGGAGGAGTTCTAATTACTGAAGGCCTCCAAAGAACAGTCCTTGTTATTTCTTTTAGTGTAACTCCATTTCTTCCTATTACAAGGCCAGGCTTTTTCGCTTCAATTATAACTTCGCCCACATTTTCATCGAAATTTATATTCGTTATTTCAGCTTCGGGGTTAACTATTTTTCTTATTTTTTCCGCCGCTTCAGCGGGGGGCATTCTAACAGAAGGATCCGATCTAATTACCAACCTTTTACGTATGCGTTTTGCAAGCTCTTTAACAAGCTCGCTGTCATCGACCAAAATTTTGGGATTTTTAAGGTAGATTGCAATTTCTGGTCCTTCAAATTCTACTTCTGTAACATTAGCTTCTTTAGGTATTCCTTGTAAAATTGTATTTTTTACTTCGCTAAGAACTTCTTGTGATAACAACTTATGTCCTCCTTTGAGATCCAGAGAATATGTCCTTATTACCTTCCTCAATTAGGTATATTAATTGCTTTGAATTTTGGGCTATGATACGTTAAATCAGATATTATTAATAGTTGCTAAAAGTGTGATGCTTTTGTTCTATTTTTCTAAAGCGGTTCAGTGTTTCAGACAGGTATGAAATTATTCATACTTTTACATTTGCTTATTTGTGTTTCCCCAGCTTTTTGGAATTAAAGGTATTCGTATTTTGAAGCGTTTTAGAAGTGAGCATTTTAATAGCAAATATTGGGCACTTAAGTATCTAGCTGAGGAAAAATCGAATTTTAGAATTGCTACGTTCACTGAACATCCACTAGGTAATAAATATTTCGTAAAAGAATGGCAACGAGACTGCCAAATTTTTTATTATCCTCAGATTCATTTTTAAGTATGTAATGAATAAGATTTAATGTTCCCAAATTTTTATAGAAAACAAAAGGTTACGTCCTCTAGGCTTTAGGCCAAGGGGGCTTCGTAAAAAATTATCGTTTATAAATGCGAAAAACTCAAAGAGGAATATTAATATTGTAGGGAATAATCAATAATGACTTTAGCCAATCGGTGAAAACTGAAATGAGATTACAATTTAAGACAGGAAAAAAGGCGCATATTCCAATTTTGACCGAAGAAGGAGCTCTTGGCAGAGTAGGAGAAATCTGCTTGGGATTGGGCATTGCGGGTGGGGCTTTGATAGTTTCAGATCCTATAGTAATAAAGGTTACTGAAGATAAGATTTCCAATTCGCTTAAAGAATCAGGAATAGATTACTCATTTAAACTGATAGAAAGAGCTACAAAATTTGCTGTTGACCAAGTTAGAGAAGAGGTACGAAAATTAAAAAGCAAGGTAATATTGGGTGTGGGAGGAGGGGGAGTAATAGACGTATCAAAGCTTTCTGCTTCGCAGGAGAATATACCTTTCATTAGTATTCCAACTGCAGCTTCACATGACGGAATAGCTTCACCTCGAGCAAAAATTAATCACATCGCTCCATTTTCTATAGAGGCAAATTCCCCCATTGCAATTATTGCAGATATTGATATTATATCAAAAGCGCCATACCGATTAACCGCATCAGGGTGTGGAGATTTAATAGCTAAGCTTACTTCTGTAAAAGATTGGGAGCTAGCCCATTTGCGCAAAAATGAAAGATTCGACAAGCAGGCTGCAACTATGGCTAAAGAGAGTGGCGAATACCTAGTTAGAAATGCAAAATTAGTAAGGGACAAAACCAAAAAAGGCTACCAACTGGTGGTAGAAGGACTAATTAAAAGTGGAATTGCCATGGCCTTAGCGGGCTCAAGCCGTCCATCAAGTGGTGCTGAGCATATGTTTAGCCATAAACTTGACCAGATAGCACCGAATTCAGCTTATCATGGAGAGCAATGTGGAATTGGAACTATAATCATGATGTATTTGCATGGTGGTGATTGGAAAACTATAGTTGATACTCTAAAGACTGTTGGCGCACCTACAACTGCGAAAGATATTCATGTAGATAGCGAAATAATAATTAAAGCGATTTGTGGTGCAAAAGAAATTAGAAGTGATAGATATACCATACTTGATGAAAAAAAGATGAATCCAAAATTAGCAGAAGAAGCTGCAACAGTTACGGGGGTAATCTAAAGGATTTTTGGGATTGTCTATGACCAGCATTTTAACCCTTATTGGTGTTAAACAAGCAAAGAAAGGAGAAAAATTCGTTTACATGGGCCATGCTGAACCATGTGAAAAATGCGAATTTTATAAAGTATGTATTAGCAATCTTAAACCGAAAAGAGTGTACGAAATAATCGACGTCCGTGACATAGAACATCCTTGTAAGATTCATGAAGAAGGAGTACGTGTCGTGGAGGTTAAATACTCAAATATTCCCGCCGCTTTAGAAGCAAAACAAGTTATACAAGGAGTTACCATTACTTATTCGCCAATAAATTGCAACTTTTATGACTGTCGTTTCATAGATTTCTGTAGACCTGACGGTCTCTTCGAAGGAGATAAATGTACTATCGAAGAGGTAATGGAGAAGATAGAGGAATGCAGAACAGGAAAGGTACTTAGGTTAGTATTACTCAAGATTGTTTCGTAGTGGTTCTTTCAAAAGTTTCTAAGAATTTAACATTTTCAAAATCAAAATTTGAGAAGATATCACTTACAAGTCCAATTTTAGCCAGCTGAATATTATTAGCAAGAACTATTTCGGTAGGTATAGATATCTCAACTGATTTACCTGAAATATTAATTTTAAATTTGTTAGAATCAACACCAGAAAGTCTATTCTCAATTAACGCTTTTATCTTATCTTCATCTTTCTCTAATATGTTCCTTATCGTCACCTCATATTCTAAAACTTGACCCGCTAGTGGATGATTCATATCAACCCGCACCCTACCACCACCCACCTTTTGAACTGTTGCCAGACGCCCCTTTACACGTATCGTCATCCCCGGTCTTGGTTTCACATTTTGTTTTAGAAATTCCCGCGCAGAAAAAGTTTTAATATTTTTAGGATCTCTCTCACCAAATCCCTTCTCTGGCGGAATTTCTACAACTTTTGTTTCACCAACATTCATTGTTTCCAAAGCCTCATCTAGCCCGGGAAGCACCCAACCAGCACCAACCACAACCAGTCGTGGTTTGTACACTTCACGCTCATTAAAAATATCCGCCTTTACTGCAACTTCTTGAATTGTTGTATCAAAAACTTTTCCAGTGCTTTTAACACGACCAATTAAATCAACCAAAATAAAATTCCTTTTTCCAACTTGTTTTGCTCCAGTTTCCGACATAGCTGTTCACCACGCAATTCTAGAAATCCCAGTAATAGATTATTATTAAATCTTTTTGTCTATTTCACTCCTCTCCTTCCATATGAAATTACAACATCACTAAAGTTTACGTGCCTATTTTTGGGCACTTCTAACCACTGAGATAGACTGTTATGAAAGCCAAAAAGTCGTTCTTCTGAGCTTTTTAAGCCCTCGTATTTCCTCTTATTATTGTGAGAGCTAAATGAATTAGATTAAAAAGTTAATAAACGAATTCGTATATAGTGTTAAAAAAGAAAAAGCAAATTGAAGTTACCTTTCCCAAAAGCTTTCCTTATCTCTTGAAACCCACTCAAACCCGTAAGTTTTCAGCACCTCGTTCACTACACCCCAAACCTCTTTACCCAGAAAGGCTTTTGGCTTGATTATAATTTTATCTTTTGTTAACTCGAAACTCAGCATAAGTTGGTATTCGCTAAGCTCCTCCCTAACCGTTTCTAAAATAAGACTCTTTTTCTCGCCAGATTCTATTATCCTCTTTATCCTCTCTTTCTGGAGACACTTAATATAGTCTTCCCAGATATAAATTGGCGGCGAAGAAGTTAGTAGAGCCTCTATTAGACGCGCTTCCTCCTCTATTCTGGGTTTGGGTTCTTTGAAAACCTCACGTATAGCTCTACGAGCAATTTTGATTAGCGCGACGTACCTTTTCACTGCAAAATTAACAAATTCTTCGTCTTCATAATCCAAACACATCATCTCTCCTTCTAGGGTTCTTGACGCCATATACAGTCGACAAGATAAATGTGCAAGGCCACACCATTCTCTAAGTTATGAACATTTTTTTCGACAACAATGCACTTCTTGGATTTGAGTTGGTTCCTTGGATATTTGAACCTTACCTATGTCCACATGTCATTTAAATTCCCTACCAAAAGCAACCTCAAATCAAGAACCACCATCAAGAATGGGAAAAAGAACACCCGGGCATGCAAGCGCTACCTCACATAGTTAAACCCCACAATACCGAGCCTTTTTATTGAACCGTTTGGACGCCTGTTGAGTCTATCTACTTTGGTTGCGGGTAGCCTTTCCTTTATGGCAGTCTGTTTGTAGAGATTTTGCGGTTACCCTTTATCGTTTTCAAGAACGTAATATTCCTCCACTTTTTCTGGTTATAGAGAGAATTTTTCAGACGGCCTTTTCTTTATATCCAAGTTATGGTTTGCAGTAGTGATGTCTTCGAATATGCAGTGTTAGTTTTGTTCATTTACCTCAAAAAGACTAAAATTTTGATAAATTCCATTTTTGGGATGTGACCGAAAAATTAAATCACTAGATGCTACCTACAGTTATTTTTAATTCTCTTGTACCTGCTACAAAATCGTATTTGTCTACTGAAAAAGCTCATAATTTTCCCGAGATGTGAAACCCATAGGTTTAAGAGCAAAATTCTAAAGAGGATTGAAAGATTCTTTATTTTAAGTATTTCTATTGGTGGAGACAAACATGTTTTATATAGAGAGAATCGAAAAACTGGAAGACTTTGAAAAATGCAGCGAGTTGGAAAAGCGTATTTGGGGAACAGAGGAGTCAACCCCACCACCCTTACTTATTGCACTCCAGAATAATGGAGGATTACTGCTTGGTGCATTTGATGAACGGCGAAACCTGGTGGGGTTCTGCGTCGGATTCCCAGGGAGTAAAGATAACCAGTCATATTTCTACTCCCACCAAACAGGAGTTTTACCTGAACTCCAGAGTTCGGGTTTGGGCTATATGCTGAAAATGAAGCAACGAGAGTATGCAATCAAGATGGGATTTAACCTGATAAAGTGGACTTTCGATCCCTTACAGGGATTAAACGGAAACTTCAACCTTAGAAAGTTGGGTGTAATTTGCAGAACCTACCTTCCTAACTACTATGGCATTATGAAGGACAAGCTCAATGAGGGAATGCCAACCGACCGATTCGTAGCAGAATGGTGGCTAAAATCTAAAAGAGTAGTAGATAAAGAGCAAGGTAAAAATGCAAAAATTAACTTAGATGAGCTGTTGGCAGAGGGAGCGGAAATTGCGAACGAAACAAAAGCACTCAAAAAGGATATTAGAATAGTTGTAAAAAGCAATTCCAATATAGATTCAGATCTTATACTTATTGAAGTACCACAAAGCATTAGAAGGGTTAAGGAAGAGTCTATAGATTTGGCTATAGACTGGGTGCAAAAAATAAGGCCCCTATTTTTAAACTATTTTAGTAAAAGATACATCGCTGCAGATTTTATTTCGGAAATATTTGAGGGGGAAAGACGCAACTTCTACCTACTTTTAAAGGAACACTTACTGGAAGATGAGCTAAAAGAAATTGAAACATAAGTATGGTAGATATCAGATGTTTATAGAAAAAATTGAACTCAGAAAAATACAAATGGAATATGTTTCACCCTTCGAGACCAGCTTGGGAAGGGAATACCATAAGACTGCAATAATTGTCAAAATAGAAACACAAGATCTTGAAGGATTTGGAGAGTGTGTAGCAGAGCAAAGCCCCTGGTACTCGTATGAAACTGTTGAAACTGCTTGGCATGTTTTATCCCAGTTTATTATTCCCACAATCCTTAAGAGAAACGTGGAAAACCCAGAGGCCCTCTTATCAATGTTAAAACCAATACGAGGGCACAACATGGCATGTGCAGCAATCGAAGGAGCATTCATAGACGCATATGCAAAGGCAAGAAAAGTTTCTCTCTCAAAACTACTTGGCGGAGTAAAGAACCGAATAGAGAGCGGTGTGAGCATAGGGATTCAAAAGAGTGTTGATAAACTACTGAAAATTATAGGTAATTATCTAGAACAAAATTATCGCAGAATAAAAGTAAAAATAAAGCCACAATGGGACATCGAAGTGGTGGAAAAGGTAAGGGAAGCGTATCCTGATATAAGCTTAATGGTAGATGCGAATGGTGCATATACAATTAATGATTTGAATCATCTACAGAAGCTAGACAAGTATAATCTATTAATGATAGAGCAACCTCTAGATTATGATGACTTGGTTTATCATGCAGAACTCCAGAGTAAAATGAAAACTCCCATCTGTCTAGATGAAAGTGTTCCCAATCTAAGCAGCGCCCAAGCGGCAATCAAATTAGGTAGCTGCAAAATAATCAATATAAAAGTGGGCAGAGTGGGTGGTTTACAAAAGGCAAAGCAGATACACGATTACTGCCAAGAAAAGGGGGTTCCAGTATGGTGCGGGGGGATGCTTGAAACGGGAATCGGGCGCGCAATGAATGTAGCCATAGCAAGCTTGCCAAACTACAAATTACCTAATGACATATCGGCAAGTGCCAGATACTATAAAGAAGATATAGTAGAACCTCCATTCCAAATTAACCGTGATGGAACCATAAATGTACCACGAATGCCAGGCATAGGGGTAGACGTCATAGAAGACCGCCTAGAAAAGGTAACGAAAAAGAAGAAAACCTTTACTTAATATTTTACTGCATATTTTAAAAGCCGTAGATAGTTCTCAGCTAAACCTTGATGCGAGGCGTGTCTGGCGAGATTTTTGGCAAATCTTTATTTACAACACAGCGAATTCCAGGCTCCATATAAAGCGATAAGCCGCATTCGTTGCATCTAATACACTTCTTTATGGAATCAAATTCACCCCGCTTAGACTTGTTTACGAGTTCGGGATCCGCTATTTGCGCCCGTCCAATAGCTACCATATCCGCCTTTTCTTCGCAGAGAATTTTCTCAGCAGTTATAAGGTCGTAAATCGCGCCTACTGTTATGACGGGTACATCAATATACTCCTTAATGCCCTTAGCCAAGTGAACGTTAACACACTCTCCAAGATTCTTCGTTGGGGAAATATAGTCAATGTTCTCGAAACGACCACTAGAAATATGCAAAATGTCTATCCCGGCATCAACCAACATTTGTGCCAACCTCTTAGATTCCTCCAAGTTTAAATCACCTTCAACCCGGCCATCGGCGCTCATCCTAAAGCATAGAGGAAAACGTTCACCAAGGCTATCTCTAGTTTTCATAATGAGGTTAACAGCGAATCTCGCCCGATTTTCGAGATTACCACCATAATCATCAGCTCTTTTATTTGAAAAGGGTGATAAAAACTCGTGTATTAGATAGCCGTGACAACCATGAAACTCAATAAACTCTGCACCAGCTTCCTTAACCCTAACAGCAGCGGCAGCAAATGCATCCTCAATTTCTTCTATTTCGCCCAAAGTCAATTCTCTAGGCTTCGTCATCTCCATAACCAACCCTTGACTCTCACTTTTTAAGACGCAGGGTAGGGGTGAAGGGGCCACGGGTTCAAAGTTAGGCATCCAAGCCTGTCGCCCGGCGTGAGAGAGTTGCAAGCCGGGAATAGCGCCATTTCTCTTTATTACCGCAAAAAGCTTTTTCAAGCCATTTATATACCGATCATCATAAACGTTCAAAACATTTGGAAAACCCCGCCCATTCTTGGTTACAGCACTAGCCCCCACTATGACTAGTCCTGAACCTCCCCTTGATATTCTCTCATAATAATCCAAGTCCATCTTTGTAACGAATCCATCGGCTGTTCCGAAATTGGTATCGGTGGGGGGAAAGACAATTCTATTTGGGATTTTTATCCCCTTTACTTCTATTGGTGTGAAGACCTTCTCCAAACCACTCAAAGTTTCTCACCTTTTCTCTATAAGTTGGAGAACATTGCTTAAAAGACTATCTAGAAAAGACTCCTGTTTACTCTAAATTTTGGCTTTGACAAATTCCTTCACTTTTTTAAGGTCTACCGGGTTCTCGGTAATTTCGTTTTTCTTAAGACTCGTACCTACTATTATTCCATCACATATGGTAAGATACTTTGAAAGATTATTTTTATTAACACCGCTTCCTGCTAGAACTTTTGATTGGGGGATTTTTTCCTTTATTTTTCTGATTTTATTTATATCTGCTTCCATACCTGTACTTTCCCCAGTTACTATTAAAGCATCTGCTAGGGAGCGATTCAGAAGTTCGTATGCCTCTAGTTCTGGAGATCTTTCTCTTAACTGTATGGCATGTTTGACTTGTACATCAGCAAATATTCTAATGTTATCAGCTCCAATATATTTTCTGAACCGAAGCACATTGTAAGCCTCCGATTCAATTATGCCCTGATCAGTGATTACGGCTCCGCCGAGTACATTTACTCTCACAAATTTACCCCCTACCACGTAGGATATTGAGAGCGCTGCCAAGGCATCATTTCGCAAAACATTTATTCCCAAGGGCAAATCAATTTCTTCTCTTATCTGCGTTGCAATGTAAACCATTGAAGCCACTGTTTCAGGACTCACTCTTTTAGGATAGAAGGGAGCGTCACCATAGTTTTCAAGTATTATTCCATCCATTCCCCCAGAATAATAAGCCTCCGCATCGCTTAAAGCCCTATCGCAAATTTCTTTAAAAGAAAGCCCGTATCGAGGAGAGCCTGGAAGAGGCAAAAGATGAATTACACCAATTAAAGGCTTATCGCATCGAAATATATCCCACAAACAGACACCACTTACACGCTATTTCTAATTCATTGCCAAATATTTTGTAAATATATTGAAGTTGCTGTCAGCTCGGGACTTATTTGGAGGGCTCGTTTCTATTTTCACATTACCTTGTGCATTACTTTTGGAGAAAATATGGCGCCTCAGAAGATTATTTTATTTTCCCTAAATTTATATTTTGGGTTAAGCCGGCAAGATACTAGAGGTCACTTTTAATTAGCGAGGTTTCTTAAGGGGACATAAGAAGGCGCGTCACTGGAGTGCAGAAGGCCAACCGCGCTGTTAGAAGCTACTTCGCAAAGCCTTTAAAATTGAGCAACTGATTTTAACGAGCTCCAAGTATTGGGGATGTTGTATGTATTTGAGCTCCTATTGAAAGAGTGGTTCTTGAGGTATACTCTTCAAATACCAGGAACCGGCCTGATGACTACAAGCTCCGTAAGAAAACTAAGAAGGATACGAGCAAGTGCTTTTTGTAAGTGACTGCTAAAATTTTTCTCTTGAGCAGTTCAAATTTTAGGGGTTTGCTGTGTGTGGGTGAAAGGCAAGGTGTAGAGCTTGCATGTAGTGATGATTCTGCACCAAGAAGGATTGCATACCGGGTTTTTAACCACATCTTCCCAAAAAGCAACCCGGGGAACTAAAAAAGCTCGCGACTTCAGATTTTACGCCTGCTACAACCGCACCTATTTACCACCAATAATAACTGAAAAGGAACATGCCTATAACACTCAAGAAAAGGCACCTACATCCAAAAACTAAAAAAGACGCTTGGGGAAAAAATAAGTTGGCAATATCTTGACTTTTTCGGGCTTAGCGTGATTAGATGGGTTCTGCGTGGAGGATTCTTGGACGGATAAAATACTTTCTCTCTTGTTTAAGGTGACAGAATGCAGCAATCATTCCCTTAACGCGACCCAGC
>Ga0136652_1000317_pt1 | contig 24357 bp, 23 predicted proteins | sample ConPoolayeEmetaG_FD_94864 | JGI IMG/M metagenome (GOLD analysis project Ga0136652, IMG submission 94864) | Hot spring microbial mat communities from California, USA to study Microbial Dark Matter (Phase II) - Cone Pool mat layer E metaG... ...
AAATTATTTTCACCTATGAAATTTACAAAATAAAACTGAGGCGATTATATTCTAATTTGATAAGTTCATTCTTATAAATTCAGGTCGCTACGGATGTCCTGACCAAAAACCAACCTTTCCTCTGTCTTCTTGGTCCTGACCTTATCTATTTGCGTCATGAATTGACAAAATCCAATTTTTGCGCTATAATTGTATTAGAAAATAAAAAACAAAAACCAATATAGCCCATTTTTTAGGGGCGAACCGCTATAAATTTAAAGGCACTCGCCCCTATTTTTTTGTTTAAAAATAATCTTCACTATTTCTGGCCTATTATCGGTCCGCATCGCCGGTCCCCAAGTGCCCACACCGGAAGAAGTGTAGACAGTAGTGTCTCCAGTCTGATTAAAACCATAGTCCAGATCATGATAGACGATTTTAGTGATGTAATTGAATGGCCGTATTTGTCCGACATGAGTGTGCCCAGCCAAGAACTGACTGACGCCGAACTGGCGCGCTTTCTCGACATTGCATAAATTCAATCAATAAAAAGGACTCTGCGATTATGGTGGCAACTTATTGGCGGACCGATCAGAATCAAAATACTTTTTTGGGAAACCGAGAGAGCCGCTGGTTGACCGATCTACTCGGACTTTTTGAAAAACTTACGGTAAACAAATACCATGGTAATAAAAACAAGCGACGCCAGTCCTGTAATAAGATACATTCTGACTTGGGAACTTCGATTTGTTATTGGCACGTCCATTATTTCTTTGGTCGTAGTAGCTCCCAAAACCTGCCCTTCCATCGGCTGGGTAGCCACGTTTTTGGGAATAATAACAATATCCGCGGCCGTTCTTGGCAACAGACGCAAGCCCGCGCTAGTCTTGTCCAGCACACCAACCACTTCCATTTGGTCACCGACTCCGACTTCCGGTTTCGGAATGTTTGTTTTGGTTTGGATATAAACACGGATAACATTACCCGACTTATCCATAAGGTAATAACTGAGACCGCGCTTGCTCTCTAACTCACCCCTAACTTTCAAAATCTGGCCCAGAAAAGTTTCGTCAATTTCCGATATGTCCATAGCTAATGGAGTATTATTAGAGGCAGTTTTCTTCTCTGTAGTGGTTCCCGACTCGTTATCTTTTTCTTCTTCTGCTCCCTCAAGGGCCATAATTTCATTGGCTGCCCCAGGCGTCTGCTTTTCGGTCCATTGCCACTGCCGTGAATCAACACGAGAAAAAGACAACTCATCTTTTGCTTGACCATACTCCACGCCATTAATAATTTTTCCCCGCGGATCAAGCAGATAGACCGTCGCACCCCTATTACTCAAAGATAAACGACTCTCCTCTCGCTTAACAACCAAAAAACTACGGGCTTTTATAGCCGCACTCTCGGGAAAGACGTAATTTGACTTCTTTATATTCAGCCGCCAGCCGTCAAGTTTAATAACGCGGTTCTCCGGATTGTATAACTCTATATATTCACAATCCTCGCCCGCTCCTTGGCAGGCTGGCAGCAATTCATTTATTATCAAAAAATCGGAATAATCATAATCGATAATTTCAACCTTGGACTCAATTTCATCCTCTCCGCCCTTGCCATCCGTAATCGTCAACCGGACTACATATTTACCCTGTTTTTGAAACCGATGCCCTGTTTTTTTACCTTCGGCTTTTTGGCCGTCACCAAAATCCCAGACATAAACAAGTTCGTCATCATCGGCGTCTTGGGAACCGGATGCATCGAAAAAAATCTCATCGCCAACCTTCGGGTTATCGGGCTCAACTACAAAAAAAGCAATCGGCGGTTCATTGTGTATGGTTAAAGTGTTCGGATAGCCAGGCGTTATGTCATCCGACCAGCCCCATTTACCATCAACATAACTGTAAGATTTTCCTTCTTGGCAATCACCATACTCAATAGAAACCACCAACGTCCCATCCGGCTGATATAATTTAGCGGCGTCACCGGTGTTATTCAGGCTGATTCCAGAAATTTTCTTCTCTATCACAAAATACCCTTGAGCTGTAATCAAGGTGCTTGAAAAATCCTTACTGGAAATAGTGAACAAACGACTTGAAGTGTCGCCCACTTTCCAGCCGTCCAAATCTACCGACTTATCGCCGGTATTAAGTAATTCTATAAATTCACCGTCATCAGAACCTTGTGGGTTAGGGAAAATTTCAGTGATTATTATTTTGTCCGAATATACTATTTTTTTAGCATTTTTTGTTTCTTTTCCAGAAAACAACTGTCCTATTGGTTCAACAGCTTGTTGTTTGGGAAGTTCAGGGATAGCAATATCCAAATATTCCTGCTCGGCATCTAAGTTTTGCGGCTCGGGTGCATCGCGGATTATAAAATCAGTCTTATTATTATTCGAGTCTTCACCATTACCCAAATAATAATGAGCTCCGCCCTCAACCATCAACTCAAGGCTCGAATCGCTCCGCGCCTTTCTCTCCAGACTTTTGCCGCCAGGCGGGTTAACTGCTACCTCCGTTTCGAACACCGTGGCTGTGCCGTAACCGACTTCATCAATTATGGTTTGCTTCGGATCGAGCAAAATTACGGTGTTATTATCTGAAATGGAATTCGTGGTGGTGTAATAAAAATTTGGTGTAACCTCTCCGAGATAACCAGCGGGGTGCGCTATCAAAAAAAATGAATGTGCCGGAATCGTTTTTTCTCCAAAATTGTCCACCAAAATGTAATCACTACCCGAAGCGGTTTTTTTTAGCAGACCCCAGCCATCTAAATTAACCTCGGCCTCCGTCGGATTGTACAGTTCGATAAATTCGTCCGTGCTCTTGCCGCTGCCCCCTGAAGTTTTAATTTCACTGATGACTATATGAGTTGATTCGGCAGCCTTTGTCTGAATGGGGAAATTTAATAAACCCAGCATCACTAGAAAATAAAATAGCTTTTTCATATACTCTTGTCCTTGATAAAAATAATTTTAAGATTATATTAATAAAAATAAACTCTAGCAGGAGATATGACTATTACTCAACACATTCATAAAATTAAGATCTATTTTCAGCAAATTGTTAGCTTGCTGACTTACTGTTTGTAGCGTCGCTCCTCGCCCTCTGAGTGGAAATTCTTACACTTCGTTTATTTTTCTTTCGTGGGGCTGAACATTTCTGTTACATATATGGACTACCAAACCAAAGCCTTTCAAAATTTCCACTAATTTCTTCTATCATCCTTATTACTGGAAATTATTTCTCAATCTTTTCTAATATCCACTGTCAGTTTCCCGACCAACATCAAACAATCAACCTCTAACTTTTCTCCCTGTATTCCCGGTTCGACCGTAACCTTCCCCGTTAACCGGTCAAACCGGAGGCACAAGGAGCAAAACGCTCCTTGTTTAAGAAGTCTACTCTTCGCTTGGCACTTTGGTCACATCAATTTCTTCAACAACCACCTCATCATTAACCTTTTTGGCCTCACTGTCGGACTTGTCTTTGGCGCCGCCCAGCATAATAAGATTCTGAGCCACAATCTCGGTAAAATATTTCTTGGCGCCCTCTTTGCCGTTCCAGACACGGGTGTGTAAACGGCCATCTAAATAAATCTTGTCGCCCTTTTTCAGGTACTTGCCGACCACATTGCCCAGGCGACCCCAGGCGATGATGGAATGAAATTCCGTCAGTTCCTTTTTTTCTTTGGTTTTGTTGTCCCGCCAGGTGTAATTGGTGGCCAGGCGGAATCGGGCGATGGACTGCCCCGAAGGTAGAGCCTTGACTATAGGATCTGCCGTCAGATTGCCAATCAGCTCTGCTTTGTTGAGATTCATTGTTATTAATTGTTAATAATTATTCTCTATTGCCTCTAATCCCCTGTGGAAATCTTTACCAAACCAGGCCTACTGCGCGCGAAGCAGACGGCTCGGGGAAGATTCCGCTTAGGATTTTTGGCTAATATTTAACGTTTATCTGATAGTGAAGAAAATTATTTATTTATTACTTGACACATTCCCTAAGTGGCTTAAAATTAAAATTAGCTTTTTTGAAAAGACTGCTGCCAAAAATAATACTTTGAACTCCAAACTTCTCTGACACGTTCAGGCTGTTTGGACAAAAAGATAGCGGTAGGATTTTCTAAAAACAACTTAAGCTCCAAATTGACGACCGACCCATTGTTACTAAGGTCGTCTTTTTGGTTAATAAAAATTTAGCCGTTATGAAAGAAAAAAATGCCACTGATGATAATAATAATCACAATAACCGCTAAAATAATAATTGCCGAGATTTTACTTAAATTTTGTGATTCTAAGGACATAATTGTGTTGGTTTGATACTAAAAAATTATATCGTTAACCATTTAAATGTGTCGGCAATATTGTACAATTCATCCCTTGGAACATCTACGGAACTTATTTCAACGATATATTTATTACTTATAAAATAAAGTGTGCGTGAAAATTGGCCGATGCCAGTAGCCGTGATTGCTTCAAGAGCGGAGGCGTGAATAAAATTTTTTACGACGGGCTGCCGTCAACACCCCCTCCTGGAATGGCAACTGCTTGCTAGGAAATAAAACCATCCATATCTTTAACTGTTATTTGATTCTCGTTTTTAAAAATTTTCACACTTATCCGGTCATCAGCTGCCGTGTTGTATTCCCTTGGTGTATCACGATTAGGCTCAATATTCGTGTTAGAATTTACACGCTCTAACATATATGAAGCAACTTCGGTCCCTACAATAGAGTAAGTTGAATGGTTATATTCTGATCCAGTTTCAAAAGAAAAACCGTATAAGTTACTGGTGAATCGTGCTTTCCCATCACTAATAACTTGCCGACTAAAAATCACGGCTGTTTCCTCCACGTTTTTCAACGTTGTACTACCAATGTTACTATTCGACCTATTTCGATTACCCCATAAAACCCACATCATCCCCGTCAAAATAATTGCAATAACGACCGAAATGATTAAAATTTTTGATTTCTTGTTAGTTAAATAAATAATTATTAAATATGTAATTTCATTATTTTGATAAATGTTTGCTGGTGGGTTGTGGTTTTAAACACAACCCACCGGAGAAAGCAAGTCGAATTAATTCCAGGTCGGGATGTAACAATTATTGTCGGCCACGATGCCTCAAAGGCAGATACGCTATATGCCCTATATCTGCCGTAGCGGGTACCAGGGTCGTGCAATATAACTCTACTGTCCCACCCGACTACTAATACCCAATGCGATCGCGACCCAGAGGTTCCGCGCGGAACAAGATTTCCGTTTTTGATGGCAACGCAGGCAACGGTGGGCCGACGATTGTTGACAACCTCGTTGATTATGTCATCAACATGCTGACCATGGTACTCCGCCGAATGTACTAGATGAAATCCCCACAAAAGCGAGCGAAACGTCGAGGAACTCGTACCACTTCCGTAGGGCAGCGGAAAGCCTAACCACCTATTTTCCTCGTCGATAACCCATGGAGTGATCGCTCAGTTATTGAAATACTCCCCGAGCATGGCGCCAACGACTTGACCGCAATTGTTAGTCCGTGTCCATACCTGTGCATCAGTATGTGATGGATTCTTCGGTGGCATTTAGCACAACCAAGTTACACTAAGCGAAAAAGAATAATTTAGTAACGTACTAAATGACCCGCGTTTATCTAGTACAGAATAGAAGTGCCACCGTTGGTTGACGATGATGCAGTTAATCACCTCGCTTTCTCTGGCTCTCTTGGCGCTATTAGTTGTAAAGAGTGCTGTTTAAAAGTTTTTGTTTGTTTTTTATTTTGAAAATTTACTTATTTAAGAAACTAAAATTACACGAATAATTAGAGTAATATGAAAGTAGCTATTATTTTTTTTACAATTTCATAATTTTCGATCGGGTTCAAATAATTTTCATTCTCCTCTTTTACTGGATAGACGAAAGTGTACATTGACTGAGCATTAGCTAAAAACAATTCCTCGTTGATCCCATCACCCGCAAAAACACCCGTGATGCCATATCCTGTATATCCTCCGATATCCACCTGACCGATTTCCCGTATTCTGATATCTTCTGACTTACTAATTAAATCTTGCGCCCATGCTTGCGATGATAATTCGCGAGGATTGTCTTCCTTAAAAATCGAAAGTTGAAAACGTTTTGACGCACCTTCGTTTTGTTTATACACCAATAATCCGCCAATTTTATCTACTACGCCATTGGTGAAATGAGGGGCTTCTTCAATCTGCCAATCCGAAGGGTATTGAATTGAGAATTCAAGAATTTCACTATTATAAGTTTGCCACTCGTTCTGATTATTCGCATTACTTACATTTGTAGTCTGATTATTTGTGACCGTTTTATTTTTACCAGAAAAATAAAAAACATAACTCAGTGTAAATAAAACAAGTACAATGAAAAATGCGAATATGTATACTTTTTTTAAACTTTTTTCTTTTTCCATAAATTTAATATTATTAATATTTTCTATCTATTTTAAAAACGAAATATATTTAATTTCAGGGGGAGAAAAAATTTCTCCCCCAAGAAAGCAAGTTCCTAGTAACCGTAGATCCAGGCTCCAATAAAGGCTCCGTAGAGAGGCTGGTCTTGCGATCGCCAGTCATGTATTGGGTCCTTAACCCAGTATCTAGAACCATCGAAGCCAAACACAACCATATAATGATATCCGACGTTTTGGGTGTAAACCTTAATAATTACTGGATGGCCGGCTCTAAGATGGCCATAAATCTGATCCGAGCTGATTGCATAGCTATTCCGATTTACGCCATTGCTAATCGCTTGCGGCAATCTGATATTCCCGGAACCAGGCGCAAAAGCGTAATGAGCCTGACCGTTATTCGACCAATTGTTCAAGCCCAACGGATTCATCTGATAATTTCCCCATTTTGCATATAGCATGGCAATACAAGTTAAGTGGCAGTCCCACCTGCTTATTCGGTAACAACACGTGTTGTATCCAAGAAAAACATCAGACCAGTTCGGATCATTCTGGCTGTAAAACGGCACCGATACATACAACTGCCAACCGTCAATCATCGGCGGATTGTCTTTATCGGCCATTATGGCCGCTCTTCCAAGGGCATTGACTGAATCTGCGCTGATGCCTACGTACTCTTTAAAGGGATATGCTTCAAGATCTGCAGGCTCAACACCCGGATCCGCTTCTAATAACTGGATCTCTTCCGTCTGATCCGGTATGGTTGTCTGCTGCAACGCGTCTGCCTGCTCAATGACAGGACTTTCCTGATTCACGTCTTTCTCGTTTGAACAGCCGCCCGTAAGCATTAACATGCCTACTGTAACAGCCAGAAAGGCTGCTATGCCTAAGTTTTGTCTTAGGTTTCTTATTGTTGATTCTCATCTTTCTCTGTATAAAACAGTGAAAATGAAGTTCTTTGGTTTAGTTAACGTTTGTTACGGGGCTTTGTGGGCAAAGTACTAAATGACCCATATTTATCTAGTACGGGATATGAGTGCCACCGTTGGTTGACGCCGGATGCGACGCATTACCTCCTTTGCGCCTTGAATCAACTCAAGGACTTTTGTTAAGGCGCGATGTTTGATTACGGATTATTTATCTTTTCAAAATCTTTTTTTTATAAAACCTATCTGACACTATTTTTGCGAAAGCCAAGATATTCGCCAAGACCAACATGATGATAAAGATACCGCCGCAAATAAATAAACCAAATCCGGGGTACAGTGCGTTAAGTTCGTAACGGGTATATGTATCACCAGCTGGCGTAATATTGATTTCCCATACCTTAAACGCGATTAATTCAAATCCGGTCATAAACACCCAATAAACAAACAATCCTATCAACAACTGAATTATAAATTTCTTTGTCCGGTAATAATAAACAATTATTAGTCCTGCCAAAATCAGGGGTGTATATAAATAAGCAATTCTACTGACAGATAATGAGTCGCCTAAATTTTTTCTGAATTCTAATATCAAGAATGAGACTAGTGCTGCGATAATGCTAATGATGATGGTTTTTGCTTTAAAAATTTTCATTTTGAAACGATTTATTAATAAACTAGTAGTTAGTACAAAAAGAATTGTTAAAAAAGAGGATATGGGAGAGTAGAAAATGTGCTCTACTCTCCCACAAAATGCATCCGGTACGACCCACGTATGTGCCGGATTCATTTTTACAAAGACGAAACGAGAAAAAGTGCACGACTGATGGACCGCCCATAGACAGTCTGATGCCAGAGCTGATACCGCCGAGGGACCAACAACTTCTTTCCCAACCATGGCGACGAAAAATCGCTGATCTGCCAACTCATCCAGTGATTCGGGTTTGGGTCACCTATTGGCCAAGCAGGCAACCATGACGAGCAGTAGAAGTAACGGAAAGAGTATCGGTACCGAAACCGTACATCGCCATTACCATCAGTATCATAGACACCGAAAACATAATCAGTGGCGATTATTGGCGGTGATTGTACTGCCACAGTGTCAACCGATTCAAGGTTAACAGTATTTTCACCTTCTACCACTGTAGTAAGTACACCAGACTTTCCGGGCGCCATCGCCAAGGCACTTTGAAGTGCAAGCTCAGACTCAAGTTGTGCCTGACCATTGAGATCACAACTTAACACTGTATCAACCTTGTCAGAAAAAATGCCCAATATCATTGCTTGCCCAACAGCAGCGTCCCCAGACACGACTGTGAAAGAATAGCGATATTGGGGAATGGGATTGGTAGATATACCAGGATTGTTCGCCAACTTTTTATCTGAACAAGCACTTACTACCAAACAAGCCGACAAGACAGCAAGGCAAGTGATCTGAAAAAATCTTTTACTCATCTAAATCACCTCATTAACAATCAGAAAAGATTACAACGATTAAAACCTGTTTAACACTAGAACCCCTGTCAAATGGGTATTTTCAATCCATAAGCGTCTCCTTTGTAAAAGATCAATGTGTTTTTGTGATTACCCACACGTTTTTTGTAAGCTGAGCACGGTATATTTACCCGTATGGCTCAGACCAGCGTTCTGATATATACTGACCTCCCTTATGGTTATTTGATTGTAAAAAGCTGTGTTTTTTAGGGTTTTTGTTTGTTTTTGGTTATTTGATGTTAGTTATACACAACTTGGCTTGTCCGTAAATACTGACTTATCCACAAACTTTATCGACGGCGATTGTACGAGACGGCGCCACCATTTCAAAGCTAAAATTGCAACTGATTCTTCTTTTTGTTTCCCTGGTGAGCCGTCGCCAATTCTGTCTTCCCGCAGCTATTTCTACTTTAATTTTAGCAAAAAATAACACTTGATTCAATTATCTTATACACATTATTATTCACAGCCATAAGCCATTCTTGTAACTATTAAAATATTCTGTGAAAATAAAAAACATTCGCACATTCGCACGAACATTACTATATCATTACTATATCGGGAATTTTACATTACTTCTCCCGCTCCTCCCTCTACCTGACTAATAATCCTCGGTCCGCTAATTTTATCCGGAATCCTGACTTAGTTTAGCCGTCGCTCTTTTATGTTATTAGGTCTTGTTTCTAACTTAATTTTTAGAAGAAATTTACACTTTGATCAATTCGTCAACAAAAATAAAAAACGCCCCAATGGCGAAATAAAAAATTATCATTTTAAAATTCTCTACGGTGTAGCTAAACCATCAGATGAGGCAATGTGCTCTCCTGGACCGACACCTTCAGCACCAATTTCCAAACTGTAACTCATATCATAAATTGAATACGGCTCTGTACCGATGGGTGTATATACATAATCCTGCCCTCCGGGTGCAGGGTTGACCGGGATTTCTTCAAGATACCTGGGTTTTAATAAAAATAAATTTTGCGGATACGAACCGACATCTTTTTTATATTTTTCCAAAGCGTCACGCAAAGACCTGATATCGGCCAAGCGCTTAGAATCTCTGATCCTAGCCTGTTCTTTCTGCTCATCGGACATCTGGGCAATAATGGCGTTGGTATTCGACTGTCCGATATTCTCGTCGTTGACATTGGTCAAGGACGACTCGCCAAATTCATTAGCCGCTTTTTTATCCTGATTTGTCCATAAGGCCAAACCGAACAGCACGAGAGCGAAGATACAAACGCCAATCAAGACAAAAAAAATGCGCTGAGGATTGTTCCTATCTGGAAATTGTCTTTGAGGGCTTGGTGTTTTTGATATTTCCATAATGTAATAATTATACAGAAAAAAAATAAGGCTGTCGAGTGTTACCCGACAGCCAAAATCTACTTGCGATCAAACATGCCGTCAATGGCGTGAATCGACCTGTTGGTGTTGTTCCGCCAGATAGCCTCGCCAAGCAATTCGCCACACGGAACTATCTCAATCAAATCAGGCAATGATTCTTTATCATCGTGAGAAATGGAATCCGTGATAAAAACCTTCTCCACGCCCGTTTTCTGTAAATTCTCTAACGCCCGGCCGGCTAAAATACCGTGCGTGACAAACACATAGATTTTTCCCACACCCAATTCACGAAGCTTAACTGCCATAGCCAGAAGCGAGCCGGCCGTATCAATAATATCGTCATAGACGAAAGCAACTTTACCAGGAACCCAACCAATAATATTTTTTATCTCGGTCTGATCCGTTGCATTGCGGCGTTTATCGCCAATCGCATAAAAATTAGTTCCTAGGCGACCGTAATAATGCGCGGCCATCTTAGCCGCCCCTACATCAGGCGCCACCGGCTGAACATTGGAAAAATCTCCCCCTGTAATCTGAGCCGCTTTCTTCATAAAAGGATTGGTCGGATAAAGAATGTCGGTTGGAATTCGAAAAAATCCTGAAACCTGACTGAAATGCGGATGAAATAACATCACGTGCTTTTGTGCCGCCGCGGTCATGGCCACTTCTATCTGTTGGGCCAGTAATTGAGCAGTAATGGGCACTCGGGGACGGTCTTTTCTATCCTGACGCAAGTCTGCGTACGGTAAAACTGCAGTCACGCGACCGGCCGAGGCTAAAGACGCCGCTTGTAGCATTTGCAGAAGAACCTGGACATTCCTCTCTGGCGGCGGAGCTGACTGAACAATATAGACATCGGCCCCTCGGATATTCTCCATAATCTGAACGAGTACCGCACCATCGGCAAAATGTGTTTCCTGTAATTCAATTAGTTTGAAATCCGATTCGGTCAGCATCGCAATTTTTGAGCGAATTCCGTTTCGCAATGACCGAGAACAACTTGGTCCCACAATCACCTTTAACTCCATATGTTCCTCCGTTTCTTTTCAAAAATCCATGTATGTATCTATTTTTGTTTCCTGAAATAATTACTAATCTTATCCCACCCGGCCCCGCCTGTCAACCTTCAATTTTTTGCTTCATTTACTTAAAATAGGTAAAATATAAATGCGGATTTAAAACATGACGAAATGGCGGAATTTCCACCCATAGGCGCGGATTCACCTTTTGAGCGAAGGTATGCACGCCTGATTGACATCAGGCAGTTGAACGTGATGCGCTTCATGCTTGTCCCAACGGTGCAATTGGTAGACCTGCCCGCCGAACGTGCCAAAAATAAACCTCAATATTTTAAATATTTATTAATGCCATACTCCTGCTGAGATGGCGGAACTGGTAGACGCGCAGGGCTTAGGACCCTGTGGGGCAACCCGTGAGAGTTCGAGTCTCTCTCTCAGCACCAAGACAAAACTTTTCGGCTTTTTGAGAGCCAGATCGTGGGCGGCACAAAGTGCCGCCCATTGATTTTGACCTGATAAATCCTCTCCGCTCGGCGCGCGCAGGCGCAACACGTACGGCTTAGGACTGTATGAGACAAGCCTTACTGACTCAAGTCCAGCCGGAGGACATTGAGCGGCAGTGCAGTAAAATGATATGCGCAGCACGCCAACTGCTTGGCGCGCACCCATGAATACCAGCACACTCAAAAGTAAAGCCGGACATCAACCCTGGCCACTTTTCTGTCCAAATTTATATTCGTCCTTACTTTCATCGTACCCTTCTTTGTATTTACCATAACAATCGCTGTTTACTTTTGCATCTTTTAGGGTACTATATTACTAACTCTTCTAAGCATCAAAATTGCCAAACAGGAAAAAATTTGGCTTATAGGCCGGTTAACACCTGCTCATCACTGTCGTCATTATCATGCTGACTCATTTCCTCGGAAAACTGTAAAAACAAGACTTTTGAGCAACCCCTTAAAAATTACCGCCTTAACGCTTGACACCATCTGGAAACAGAGTTATACTATTGGTACAAAAGATTAAATTTATCCACAAATTTGCAAAATATGCGAAAAAAGTTAGTATTAACTATAAAAAGCGGCTAAATCGTAAGTCTTCAGGGTGACGATTTAGTCCCGCAAAGGCGGGATTTTTGTTACTTTAACTTAACTGGATCACGTGTCGATCAACAAATTACAAAAAAGATGAAGAGGCGACGTAAATTAAATATAGTAAGGCAACAATTCTGACCACGAGTAGCACGAAGGAGGGATCTCCTCAAAAAAAGTATCCACAACTAAAACTGAAATATCAGACTACTATCTTTAACAATAGTAAATTGCCATTTCAGTTCTAGGCCAGAACCTTAACAATTTATCAGTTGTAAGTGTAATAGCATCTTCAACTAAAACATAACTATAAATGTGGTGTTTTAGTGATTGCAATAATAAGGGCGTATGGCGGATGCCTTGACGCCAAAAGACGATGAAGGACGTAGGAGCCTGCGATAAGCCTCGGGGAGGTGGCAACCAACCTTTGATCCGGGGATGTCCGAATGGGGAAACCCGACAGTGATTAAACCACTGCCATTCGCGTTTGAATTCATAGAGCGCGAAAGAAGACCCGGCGAATTGAAACATCTTAGTAGCCGGAGGAACAGAAAAAAAATATCAGTTGCCAGTTTCCAGTCAACAGTTTTCAGCCTTATTGATTTCTGACTACTGGAATCTGACGACTGTTTATTCCCTTAGTAGTGGCGAGCGAACAGGGAACAGTCTAAATCTTTATTACGAAACTTCGGATTACCACTCGAAAGAGGGGTGTCCGGAGGGGAGAAGCGCAAGCTGCTGTAATAAAGTCGTTGTGAGAGAATTAATTTTTAGATCTTGCGAGTCTAAAGCAGAAAGTCAATGGGGCCCCTTTCTCGGTCAAAACGAAAGTTTTGACACCAGAGAAAGGAACTCTTAAGCTCTTAGTCGAAGGCTCTGGAACGAGCCACCATAGACGGTGAAAGTCCAGTAGGCAAAAAGAGTTTAACTTCTGTTTAATTCTTCTCAAGTACCATGGAACCCGAGAAATTCTATGGGAATCCGGGACGACTATTGTCCCAAGACTAAATACTTTTGGCGATCGATAGTGAACAAGTACCGTGAGGGAAAGGTGAAAAGCACCCCGGTGAGGGGGATGAAATAGTATCTGAAACCATACGCTTACAAACAGTCGGAGTCCCGTATCAATTTTGCTCCTGAAAACAGAGGCAGTTATACTACGAGTTAATTATGAAACAAGTGGTGATAAACCCCATGTATCGCTACGGATATTTCAGTGGCAAAATTTGGTACGGGATGACGGCGTGCCTATTGAAGAATGAACCAACGAGTTAGTTCAATAAAGTCTATCTAAGTCCTAAAAGGACGAAGGTGTAGCGAAAGCAAGTGTTAATAGCGCATAATTAAGTAATAATTACTAACTTTGTGTTGTAAAATACATGGTTAGAAATTTATTACTTTTCACTTTATTGACTAGACCCGAAGCCGGGTGACCTATCCATGACCAGGATGAACTCCGTAGAAATACGGGGGGAGGTCCGAACCCACTAGCCGTACAACTCTAGGGGATGAGTTGTGGATAGCGGAGAAATTCCAATCGAACTCGGCGATAGCTGGTTCTCCTCGAAATAGTTTTTGGACTAGCCTGCGCTTGGCGACCAGGGGTAGAGCACTGAATGGAAACGGATGGCGCAAGCCTACCGTTTCCAACCAAACTCCGAATACTGGAAACGCTATAGGCGTGGAGTCAGACCGTGAGGTCTAAGCTTCACAGGTCAAAAGGGAAACAGCCCTTAACCGCCACATAAGGTCCCTAAATCTAGATTAAGTGTCAAAGGTAGTTTAGTAACTTGGACAACCAGGAGGTTGGCTTAGAAGCAGCCACCCTTTAAAGAAAGCGTAATAGCTCACTGGTCAAGTTATTATGCGCCGAAAATTTACCGGGGCTAAATCTAGTACCGAATGTGCGGACCCCGCACCAATTTTGCTACTGAAATTCTGTGATGATACATAGAGTTTATCACTACTGTTTTTTTAACTCGCAGTGTATCTTTTTGTCTTCAGAAGCAAAATTGGTGCGGGGTGGTAGAGGAGCGTTCTTACATCAACGAAGTCAGTCCGTGAGGCCTGGTGGAGGTGTAAGAAGTGAGAATGTTGGTATAAGTAACAAAAATGGAGGTTAAAACCCTCCACACCGCAAACCCAAGGTTTCCTGGGCAACGCAAATCGACCCAGGGTTAGTCGGTCCTAAGGCGAGGCTGAAAAGCGTAGCCGATGGACAGCTGGTTAATATTCCAGCACTGTCTCCCGCTTTGTTTCAAATTGACGCATTAGTAAAATGAGAGTGTGTTCTGATTACACACATCGTTGTTCTTCACAAGAAGGATGACGGCAGAAGGAGTCGCAAGACAATTTCAATTCTCATGTAATAGTGCCAAGAAAATTTTTGAAACGCTAAAGCGAGAGATGGCCGTACCGGAAACCGACACAGGTGGGTGGGCGCGCAGTGCGCTAAGGTGTACGAGAGAACCCTCGTTTAGGAACTCGGCAAAACAGTGGTCGTACCTTTGGTATATGACCTACCTAATCATCGCAAGGTGCATTAGGTTGCAATAAATGATCTCAAGCGACTGTTTATCAAAAACACAGGTCCCTGCTAAACCGTAAGGTGATGTATAGGGGCTGATGCCTGGCCAGTGTCAGAACGTTAAGGTAAGGGGTGCAAGCTCCGAACCGAAGCGCTGATGAACGCCGGCGGTAACTATAACCGTCCTAAGGTAGCGAAATTCCTTGTCGGGTAAGTTCCGACCTGCACGAATGGCATAACGACTTGAGAACTCTCTCAACGAGGGACTCGGTGAAATTACAAGACTCGTGAAGATGCGAGTTACCCGCGGTTAGACGAAAAGACCCCGTGAAGCTTTACTATAACTTGATATTGATATAGAGTTTTTTGTGCTTAGCATACGTGGGAGACTTTGAAGTCCTGCTTCCGGGCAGGGCAGAGTCGTAATATGAAATACCACGCTCAAGTAATTTTATATCTAACCTTGTCCCGTGAAACCGGGATGGGGACAGTGTCTGGTGGGTAGTTTAACTGGGGCGGTTGCCTCCTAAAGAGTAACGGAGGCGTTTACAAAGGTTGGCTAAGCTCGGATGGAAATCGAGCTTTGTAGGGCAAAGCCACAAGCCAGCTTTACTGCAAGACCTACAAGTCGAGCAGTTGCGAAAGCAGAACTTAGTGATCCGACCGTACCTATACTTGCCCTGAATTTATTTCAGGGTCAGTACCTTATAGGCGGGCGGAAGCTCATCGGATAAAAGCTACTCCGGGGATAACAGGCTGATCGGATCCAAGAGTCCATATCGACGATCCGGTTTGGCACCTCGATGTCGGCTCATCGCATCCTGGGGCTGGAGAAGGTCCCAAGGGTTTGGCTGTTCGCCAATTAAAGCGGTACGTGAGCTGGGTTCAGAACGTCGTGAGACAGTTCGGTCTCCTATCTACCGTGGGCGTTCGAGATTTGCGAAGATTCTTCCCTAGTACGAGAGGACCGGGAAGGACGAACCTCTAGTCAACGAGTTGTCTCATCAGAGGCACAAGCTCGGTAGCTACGTTCGGTTTGGATAAACGCTGAAAGCATATAAGCGTGAAGCCGCCTTCAAGATTAGATCTCGGTATTAGCTTCCAGATAGACCATCTGGTTGATAGGCTCCAGGTGTAAGATCCGTAAGGATTTGAGCCAAGGAGTACTAATCAAGCGAATTGCAATCACTAAAAGACTACATTTGATAATTCAACACATGGTAAAGCGAGTAAGTTATGAATTGATTTTTGTTTTTGTTTTTTTGATCGTTTTTTTTGGTTTCATATTTTTTTTAACTCCCTTACAACCATAATTAACTTCAGTCCAGAGTTCCGGGTGTCATTCGCGCCGGGGTCACACCTGATCCCATCCCGAACTCAGTCGTTAAGCCCGGCAGCACCGATGATACTACGGGGCATACCGTGGGGAAAGTAGGCCGATGCCCGGTACTGTGGACTGAATATAGACAAAACTACCCATAATGGTAGTTTTTTGTTTTTCTGCAAATCTTAATCTTCCAATTTGTCAGCTGGTCTTTTTCAATGATACAATAACAGCACAAATATGCCGCAATATATCGCCGATTTACATTTTCATTCTAAATATTCCCGGGCCGTTTCCAAAGACATGGACCTGGAAAATATCAACCGCTGGGCCGCTATCAAAGGCATGGAGGTTGTTACCACGTCAGATTTTACGCATCCGGCTTGGTTCAAAGAGCTTTCAACAAAGCTTCAATTACAGGACAATGGTTTGTACCGCTTGACAGGCGATCATGATTCGTCCCACTTTATGCTAACCACTGAATTAAGCTGTATTTACTCCAAAGGTGGTCGTGGCCGGCGAATTCATATTGTGGTGATCATGCCTACCCTGGATACAGTAGCTAAACTCAATGCGCGACTCAATCTTATCGGCAACCTCAAATCCGATGGCCGGCCAATCCTAGGGCTTGACGTGGAAGAGTTGACGAAAATAATTTTGGACGCTTCTGACCAAGCCATGGTCATTCCTGCCCACATCTGGACGCCGTGGTTCTCTATGTTTGGTTCTGAATCCGGTTTTGATACGGTCGAAGAATGTTTCGGAAAAATGACCAAACATATCTATGCCATCGAGACAGGGCTTTCCTCTGATCCAGCCATGAACTGGCGCCTCTCACAGCTGGACCGCCTGACCATTGTCTCTTTTTCCGATGCACACTCTCTGGATAAAATCGGACGTGAAAGTACGGTTTTTGAACTTGAACAACTAAGTTATTCAACTATTATTAAAGCCTTAAAACGGCAAGGCGGCACCAAAAACAAAATTTCCTTCACTGTGGAGTTTTATCCGGAGGAAGGAAAATACCACTGGGACGGGCACCGGATCTGCGGTATCCGCTATTCTCCCACTGAAACAAAAAAGCACAAAGGCTTTTGCCCTAAATGTAAAAAACCTCTGACCATCGGCGTGCTCAACCGCGTCGCCAAACTGGCTGACAGAGAAGAAGGCTATAAACCGGCTGCCCGGCCAACCTATAAAAAACTCGTTCCCCTCCGGGAAATTATTGCCGAATCTCTTGAGCTGGGCGTCGGGACAAAAAAAGTAGCCGCTGAATATGATGCCCTGATCAAACAGGGAGGAAATGAATTTAACGTCCTACTCAATTTACCGCTAGAGGAAATTAAAAAGATAACCACACCAGTGATTACTGAGGCTATAAAAAAAGTCCGTGAAGGTTCAATTTATATTTTGCCGGGATATGATGGCGAATATGGTACGGTTAGGGTGTTTGAGAAGAAGCCGGAAAAGCCCCAGGGTCGTTTATTGTAAATGTATGTTACTCATTTTAACTATAGCGATTATCATTTTAACTATCGCACTAATTGCGTTAATATTAGCCATAATTCTATTTACTCAACTGCTGATCATCAAGGCTCCTTATGTCAAAACTCCGTTACATGTCATCAGAAAAATTCTGGATGAAATAAAAATAAATCCCGACAGCTTGGTCTATGACCTTGGTTGTGGCGACGCCTCGTTTCTCATCGCCGTTGAAAAACAGTTTGCCGCAAAGACAATCGGATTTGAATTATCTCCACTTGCTTACTATAGGGCCAAACAGAAGATTAAACTGGAAAAGGCAAAAACAAAACTGTATTTCAAAAGTTTTTTCAAGCAAAACATCGCCGATGCTGATATTGTGTTCTGTTTCCTAGTACCAAGCCTAATGAAAAAAGTCGGATCCTATCTGGAATCCCAGCTGAAAAAGAATGTCCAAATAATCTCCTGCGCCTTCCCTATTCCGCAATGGCGGCCAAGTAAAATTATAGATACCTTGCCAAACGGCGATAAAGCTAGTAAAATATATATTTACAATAAAAAAATAGTCTGAGAGGATACTGGAGTGGGCTGAGTCATCAAGCGAAGCAAATTACTTTGCTTCGTGCACGACGAGGCGAACTGGCCGGTATAGGAATCGCCCCGGCAGCCCCGAACGAAGGTGCAATTATAACAAAAACTTATTACTTAATTTCATTAGTAACCCCCTAAGCGGAGGAGTGGCCGAGTGGTTGAAGGCGCAGCTCTCGAAAAGCTGTATACCTTTACGGGTATCGTGAGTTCGAATCTCACCTCCTCCGAATCGACTATTTTTTATCGGATGCGACCCACGTGCCTCAAACTTGCCCCGTCGAATGACGGGGAAGCACTCAAATCGTCTCGATAGGAATATCGTCGACAACCAAAAAATAGCAGCGGCCCTTACAGGCCTTTGTAGTTTTTTATTCCTGAAATTTATTCGGCCTCACAAGCGGCTCTTCCCATCCGAAACACGTTTCCCTGTTCTCTAACTTATAAAATGCCTTCTTGCAACTAGGATCAAGCTCGGCATATTTTTTCAGCATCATCACGACTTCTTCAATGAAACCGCCAACTGTGCCGTCAGAATCGTCAACTCCGCTCCGGCACAACTTGTCATCAAGCCGCAGTAGCATGTCCACCAATAAACCGGCTGCTTGCTCGCTGACCGGCAGATCAGAAACTATTTTAGTCAATCGAGCGCACCCTTCGGAAAGCGAACCCTGATACGCAAACCAAATCCGAGACGGGCTTTCGTACGGTTTGATGTATCGCATAGCCGCAGTGATAAATTTCTTTACGGAAGCAAGTTCTGTTTTTGATAATTCCCTCTAGCCATCCTTTCGCTCTTTGTTTTAATAAAAAAGGGGTCCGAAGGGATTTCATCCTAAGGACCCACAGAAACATACCCGGAGGGAATCAGCGATGGGATACAGAACTTCATTTGCGTTTGGCGTTGATTGTAATGGAAGACATGTTTAAACATGCCTTAGTTATCCCTGATTTTTTTCTAGGCCAAACCTGAGATGCAGGTAATCTGTTCCATGTGTCTCTGGCCAGTCGTCATTTAAAATGCGCAGAATCTTTTGATATATGACCTGTCTGATAATCTCCTTCTTTTCTGAGAGTGATTTGCCTTTGAGCTGATACGTGCGACTTTCCAGACAGGAGTTTACTGCTCCAACTGGACCAATGCGTATTCTTTTGCAATCGGCCTTTGCACACGGCCAGCCCTGGGAATAAGGGGCAACAATTCCCACAACCAGGTTAACATCCCCAAGGGAATAGTACTCTGCATGAGCATTCTGTTTGTCTATCGACACCCTGTTGAGCTGCTGCAATTTGCCCATGCCCACATTCTCTAGCACTTGTATGATCTTTTCCCTTGTAACGTAGTCGGCAAAAAACCTATCCTGGTGCTCTCCATATGCGGGTCCTTTGTTCTGTAGCTCGCAAAACCGCGGAATAAACGCTCCATTCAATTCCTGGACGTAAGTCAGAAAGTCCCGAATTTCATGAAAGTTCAATTTGGTGACAACCATATTAACGACGAACTTACCCGGTGTTCTGAACAAGTGGGAAGCTTTTTCAATCGCTTCTTTAGTCTGTGCGAGCGTCTGCTCCGCATCGATTCCGGTGTCTTTTGACAAAGCCATCTTTTTATAAGTTTCCGGATTTAGGCTATCCAGACTTAGGCTAACTCCGGTCAGGCCGGAAGCATGGAGAGCTTCTATCATCGAGCTATACTCTTTTCCGCCGACTATGGTTGGCCGATTGAGATTCGCGCCGTTTGTTGTCACGTCCACGGTTGTCATTCCGATTTCTGTCGTAGCCCTTACTAATTTCACAAAATCAGGGCGCTCCGTTGGTTCACCTCCAGTATAATGAGTGGTCCTTATACCGAGCTCATGAGCGGACCTGACGATATCAAGAATTTCTCCCGTGGCCAGGATGTCTCCAGAAGCTAACCCTTCTGGATTGCAGTAAGAACACCTTAAATTGCATCCGGGGAATGCAGTAATTCGCAGGAATTGCATTTCCTTTAACGCTTGGATCTGACCGGCTATTTCAGCCTTGCTAAAAAGTGAATCCAAGGCATCTATATCAATCAGTCCTTCTGAGGTATGTTTGTTCATCTCCTCAAAGGCATTTCCAGCAAGTCTCTGCCGAATGGCGTGTATTTGGGTATTGGTATTCATGCCAAACCTCCTTATTTATAGAATGAATATTTTTTCTGCGTTGCGTCAAACCAATCATATTTACTTTTATTAAAGGACAATCAAAACTTCCACTTATCGTATAGCGGCTTCATTACTTTGTTAATATGTGCTAAGATGAGCTTATGAAAACTAACGGGCTATGGAAAATAAAAGAGAGCCAGGAAAAATATAAAAATTCCTGGATGAAAGTTCATGAAGATAAAGTTATCCGGCCAGATGGAAAAGAAGGTATTTGCGGTATTGTTGAAATGCTTAATGGCGTTTGTATTCTTCCAATTGATGGTGATGGATATGTATATTTAATAGACCTGTTTCGTTATGCTTTAGAGAAAAATAGTATTGAAGTCGTAGGTGGCTCAATAAATAAAGGCGAAGCAATACTCGAGACTGCCAAAAGAGAACTTAAAGAAGAGGCGGGAATAATAGCTAACGAATTTATTTTTTTGGGGACTATTTATCCGCTGACAACAATTATTAAATCATCCTCCACTCTTTATTTGGCTCGAAAATTGAGATTTGTTAAAGCAACCCCTGAAGGCACCGAACAAATAAAGATACTAAAAGTTAAGCTGGAGGAAGCCTTGAAAATGGTTATGGATGATAAAATCAATCACGGACCGAGTTGTATATTGATTCTAAAGGCGAACGAATACTTAAAATCCTGATATTTCCCACGGATCACCTCATATGTCAAGATATAGGACGAATCATCAAAACAGCCTCCACCTATAAAAATAGACTCGGAATATACACGCACCTCATTTGCCTCAAGATAATGGTTCCGATATTCTCCATTAGATAACTACTACAAACAACTGCAGTGTGTTGCTTTTTATCTTTGTCAAGGCCCCTTTTTTTGACACCGAGTCGAAGACTTTTACGCAGCCATTTTAAGGGCTGTTTTTTGATACATCATCTGGTTGGCATACACAGCCGGCGGCATTTTGAACGCTGAGTGAATGCGCCGGTTGTTGTAGTCCCAGACCAAACGGTAAATCTCCGCCACCAGTTCCCCTAAGGTGGCAAACCGGTTGGGATCGCCCAAGTCTACCTTGAATCCGCTGTACCACGATTCCTGATATCCGTTTTCCCAGGGACACCCTGGGCGGGAACGGAAAATGAGGACGCCAAACTGCCTCAAAATATCTGTCACAATAACTGCTTCATACTCTTTGCCATTGTCCGAATGAAAAATCTCCGGGTGCGGAAAGCGCAACAGCGCGCTCCAGAGCGCTTGGATAACCAACGGCGCGCTCTTGCGGAGCATGACGGACAGACCGACTACCTGCCGAGTGAATAAATCAAGCACGGTGGCCACGTAGACTTTGTGTCCATGGAATGCCAGTTCGGTGAAATCAGACGTCCAAATATGATGCGGATATATGGGCATAGCCACCAGCAGCAGATTTTCAAATATCTGCTGTATTTCTCTTGGTTTTCGCCACTTTTTACTCCTTCTCCGGTACGGTTTCAATCCAAATTTACGCATCACCCGTTTAATGCGTTTGCGGTTGTACGATAGCTCGTGGGCAATCCGCCTGGAGCCGTATGAGGGATGTTCCCGTAAGGCCGCCTCGATTCGGCACTTTAATTGCCAGTCCTGCTTTTCTTTCCTGGGTACGTAGTACAACCTGGTCCGGGATATGCGAAGGCTACTCGCGAGGAGGCTTTTGTTGTCGGCTGGCTTGACGGTCACCAGCTCTTTTTTTGGGTGGCAGACAGCCGCACGGTGAGTTCACCGACTAAGGCCAACAACTCCTGATTTTGCTTGTGCAGCTTGGTGATCTCGGACCAAGATGGCGTGCCTTTAACCCCTTTACCCAGCCAGTTGTAGATGGTACTCTCATGCACCCCGTGCTCTTTGGCGGCTTGGATGACCGGCACGCCCTGCTCCTTGATTCGCTTTAATATGTCCTGTTTTACTTCGGCTGATATGCGATGCGTTGATTTGTTCATATGACACAAAGGTTACTGTTTATGCAGTCAGTATATCTCGACCTTTGTGTTCAGTATATGGGGTCCACCCCAGGGCCTTTCTTTTTCTTGATTGTTTTGTTTTTATTTGGGTATCATATAGTTGTATAGAATTATAGCAGAACAATTTAATGTTATCAAATTATGGAAAATAATCAAGAAAATAAATTAGGCAGGAAAATAAAGGCGTTACGCCTTAAACTTGAACTTTCTCAAGATGAATTCGCCAGAAAAGCGGATATTCCCTATACTACGCTTACCAAAATTGAAACTGGAGTAATAAAGAAACCATCAGTTTTTGTAGTGGCGAAAATCGCCAAAGCGTTAAACATAACAGTGGACGAGTTAATAAAATAAAAAAATACGGCAAATCTAAAATTACTAGACAACATCCAGTTTATATGTGTGCTTGTTTTAAATAGACTATAATTATAATCATTTTATCCAGATTTAAAAGTTACAAATGGTTTTAGAAAATTATGAAAAAAACTTGGAAATAAAAAATTGAAGACAACAGGAATTTCCCAAAAGTTTTAAAAATGGAAAAGAAATTGCCCTGTTTTAAATCCTTGAGCAAAACAGGAGTAAATATCGGAGATCCAGTAGTCTTGGTTAATGCATCAGAAATAATTCCCATTATGACCAAAGTACCTAAAGGAAAATTAATCACTATTAAAGAAATTTGTCAGGAAATAGCTAAAAACCATAAAGTTAAAAGTTGTTGTTCTTTAACGACCGGAATTTTAATTATGTCCATTGCCAATGCTGTTGAAGAAGAAACTGTCGCCAAAAATAATTCGGATCTTTCAAAAATTCCCTATTGGCGGATACTTAAAGCTGATGGATTCTTGAATGAAAAATATCCGGGCGGGCTTGAAAATCATAAAAAACAATTGGAAAATGAAGGCTGTAGAATTATTTCCCGAGGCAAAAAATATCAGGTTGCTGATTTTGGAAAATATTTATTTAATTAGGGTATGATTATGAAATTCAATTACAAAAAAATTTTACTAGCAAGCATTTTATCAATTATTGGCGTCAGTTTGTACGCTTTTCCAGCAGAATTATTTTTTGCCAAAGGAAGCTCTCCAATATATACTTCAACTCCAGCAGTTTGGAAATTTTTAAATCCTTCTACCGGAGAATTTATTTGGTCTGATTGGGATTATGTTCCAGTTTTGCTAGCAAAGCTTATTGCTTTAATAATTTTTGCTTTAATTTTTGAGTTGTTGTATCCTTCTATTCCCGGAAAAGGAATGTGGAAAGGATTTTATTTTGCGGTTATTGTTTATTTAATAACTCTGCCCGCCAGAATTGATTTATTTTTCTTTATCCGGATGTCAGACGCAGTCAACTTATGGTGGGCTATAAGCCATTTTATTGAACTTTCTATTGTTGGAATAATATTGGGATATGTTTATAGAAAAAAAGGGGGATAAAATTATGAAATCATTAAAGCTCGCATTTATTTATGGATTTTTAGTCTGGTTAATACCGTTTGTTATTGCCTTCCTTATTTTTCCTTTACGAAATTCGGATCGGCTATTTTTTGAATCAATTATGCCTGTAGCGGTTACTTGTGTCGCTGTAATATTTACCGTTTTATATTTCAAAAAGGTAGAAGTCGAATTTTTAAAGGAAAGAATTTTATTAGGAATTGTGTTTTTTACGTAAGTATTGTTATTGACCTGTTAATATTTGCCAAAGGACCAATGGCTATTCCGCTTGTGGATTACGCAAAAGATATTGGTTTTACCTATCTACTTATTCCATCAATAACAATTGGTTTTGGACACATTCTTGATAAAAAGAAATAATAGAAAAATGAAAAGAATTTGCCGCCAAGCGAGGCACAGCCTCGCAATCCCGCAAAGCGGGATTAGAAAAATTTGAAATCGTCCTTTCCGTTTCCGCTTTTTGGCGAGGCGGGCGGAAGGGGGATTCGGAAAGGTCGAATAAAAATTAATTAAGAAAACAAGCGAAAAATATGAATAAAAC
>Ga0136652_1000319_pt1 | contig 24133 bp, 30 predicted proteins | sample ConPoolayeEmetaG_FD_94864 | JGI IMG/M metagenome (GOLD analysis project Ga0136652, IMG submission 94864) | Hot spring microbial mat communities from California, USA to study Microbial Dark Matter (Phase II) - Cone Pool mat layer E metaG... ...
GTCCCGCATAAAAGCCAAATTATTTGCTCATTCTGCCTTGCTATTACTCCTCCAATATTTGGAAGAAATACATGCATGACAAAAAGAAGGATAAAAGAAAGAATAATTATCAGGATTTCTTCTAAAGAGGGCTTTAAAAACATTTTAAAAAAGGGAGGCATAAGCCTCCCTGATATTACATTCTGTCAAAGTAATAGATTAATGCCTTTGTAGTAGCAGATGACCAATTTCCTGAAATATTCGGAGATGTTACAAGCCACGTTGCTGAATTAACTGTAGCATCAGTGGCAGCTCTTACTCTTCCGGATGCTCCGTCAGCAGAACCATCAATGCTTGTATCAAATGCTTCCATATAAGCAAGTTCAGCATCTGAAAAAACACCTGGAGATGTATTGCTATTTGTTACTGCAATTATATTTTTTGGTGTTGATGTTCCATCATTTCCAAGCCATACATAAAAGGTATATGAACCAATACTTAAAGCATTAGTTGTAGGTGCATCTATAAATTTACCTTTGTTTACAATATCATCTTTTGGATCATCGTCTATTATCGGGTCATTTTTCTCAGCACCAGGGAAATATCCCTTCCTGTCAAAGAATGTCCAGCTTATTATCTCAAACTGCTTTACATCACTAATAAACCTCTTTGCCCTTGCATTTTCAATCAAATCTTTTCCCTTTAAAACCGCACCTAAGATAATTCCAATAATCACCAGTACAATTGCAAGTTCAATCAGGGTAAAACCTTTTTGATTTTTTAAACTCTTCATAACCAGACCTCCTTCTGTTTTTTTAATCATAGAGTCTGCAAAACTGATGCCACATCAATTTTTTCATTTACTTAACTTTTTTCTCTGTCATTCTAAGAGAATGACAGCAAATTTCTGACAGAAAATAGTCATTGAATTGACGGGAGGTCGGTTGCGCCACTCGGGGAAACCATAACCACCATGGCGCCCATATTGGCAGTTATGGTATCCTTCCTCCAGAAACCCTCTCACCTCCTTTCTAAAGTAAACAGATATTTTTTAACACTTCTCACCACTTATTGTCAACTCTTCCAAACTCTCTACAGCCTGCCTTAAGCCTGTAAACTTTTCCCTCAACCTCTGGTTTCATGCTTAAATTTTAATAAAAAATTCAGCAAATTAGCAATAAATTCTTTATTGATTTTTAAGGATATTTCAAGATAGCAGAGCCTTTGTTTTAAAAAATCTGCTTTTTCCTTTATCTTTACAAAATCCTTTTTTGTTGTAACAATGATTTCAGCATCCCTTGCAAGTTTTTCAACTTTTTTAAGAGTTCTCTCGCTGTATTTTTTATGGTCAATAAACTTTTTCTGTCCTGTAATTTTCAGGTTAAGTTCATTAAGACAATCTATAAAACTCTGAAAATTAGCAATTCCTGCAAAGGCAAAGGCTTTTTTACCATCTGGTTTAATTTCCCTTCCATCAAAGTCTTTCAACCCTTTAACTTTTAACGGTGCAAAATATATCTGTTTAACTCCCATATCAGTGAGAGCCTGTTTAAGTTTTTCATTTTCTTTTTTTGTTATAAAAATAATGTCTGCTTCAAAGATTTCACTTAGTGGAGATCTCAAAGGTCCAAAAGGAATTAAGCGGGAATTACTAAAACCTTTATATCCATCAACAAGCAGAATGTTTAAATCCCTGCTTAGGCTCCAGTGCTGAAATCCGTCATCAAGAATAAATATAACTCTGTGCTGCTCACTAAATCCGAATTTTTTAATCGCATAAATTCCACCTTCATATCTGTCAGCACTTTTTACTACATTAAGTCCCTCCATAGCCATCATCAATGGCTCATCTGCAGCATCCTCTGCATTCATTTCTTCAGAGACAATTACAGGTCTTTTCAATCTACCCCTGTATCCACGAGTAAGAATAACAGGCTCATAGCCTTCTTTTTTTAATTCCTTTGCAAGGGCTACTGTGAGAGGAGTCTTCCCTGTTCCTCCAACTGTCAGATTTCCAACACTGATTACTGGAAAGGGTAGTTTTTTCTGACCCTTTAAGGCTTTCTTTTTTTTGCGAAGATAAAAAAATAAATAAAGTCCCTCAAAAATATTCATCTTTCCAGAAAACTCCATTTATGAGCCTAAGGACAGGCTGGGTTTCATAAAACTCAATAATGTTAACACAGGCAAAATCCTGCTCAATTCTGAAAATGTTTTCAAGAGGCATTCCAAGAAGGCTGCACAAAATAACTCTGTTTATGCCTCCATGAGCCATTATGAAAATCTGACTGTTTTTATAATTTTTTACAATTTTTTTCAATGCTTCACTGACTCTTTTACTTACCTCTATGGTGGATTCACCCTCTGGAGGGGAAAATCTTACGGGATCAAGTCTCCATCTTTCAAAATCATCAGGATAAAGGGATACAATCTCATTAATGCTTAAGCCTTCCCATTTCCCAAAACTTCGCTCTTTTAAATTATCATCAGATTTTACCTTCAATGAAAGGGGTCTGCTTAAAATCTCTGCTGAGACAATCGCTCTTTTAAGCGGAGAAGAATAAATAATCTCTGGCTTGAGACTGTATTTTTTTACATATTCCTTTAAAAAATTAGCAACCTTTTCAACCTGAGCCTCTCCTTCTTTACTTAATGGAACATCAATGTGGCCTTTATAAACCTTTTTTGCTCCCTCTGTCTGTCCATGTCTTAACAGATAAATAACAAGCGTTGGATTCATCAGTACTCAATACCTCTTCTTGCCTTTATTCCTCTGTCAAAGTAATGTTTCAGTTTTTTCATCTCTGTAACAAGGTCTGCCCTTTCAATGAGCCACTCTGGTGCATTCCTTCCTGTGATTATAATTTCAGCATTTTCTGATAACTGAATCAATCTTTCAGCATCACTGCGTGAGATAAGCCCTGTGCTCAAAGCAACTGAAAGTTCATCAAGAACAATCATATCATAGTTATTTTCCTTTATTTTTTCCTCAACTTCTTTAAGACATTTCCTCACTGTTTCTATCTGGGAGTTATCAGGATTTTCATAAATAAAACCCGTGCTACAGCGATAAACCTCAACAAGCTCTGGAAATTTTTGAAATATCTCAATCTCTCCTGTGTGAGCACCTTTTATAAACTGAACAAAAAAAACCTTTAAACCATTACCAATTGCTCTTACAGTAAGCCCAACTGCTGCTGTTGTTTTACCTTTTCCATCACCTGTATAAATATGAATCATTAACTGACTCCGATGATTTTCATCAATCCCTTTTTTATAAGGCTTACTGCAATAGCACCTAAAAGGAGTGCCATGACCTTTGCAAAGGCTTTTATCCCATGCAGACCCATAATTTTTATTACAAATTCTGCTTTTTCAAGCATTATCCATGCAATTAAAAGATTCAGTGAAAGTGAAAAAATTACAACTGGATATCCATAGTTTCCTGCAAGAATAATTAAAGTTGTAAGGGTTGCAGGTCCTGCCAGTAAAGGTGTTCCAATTGGAACAACTCCAAGAGTTTCACTCATTGTTAACTCTCTTTCCTTAACTCTTAAAATATCTGAAATTGAAAGTATAAGAAGAAGAATTCCGCCTGCAATCATGAAATCTTCAAGCTTTATCCCAAGCAGAGAAAATATAAAATTTCCAAGAAAAAGAAATGAAATTGCAACTAAAAATGCTGTAATTACAGACTGCCTTGCAATATGTGTCTTTTCTTTATCAGGAATGCCTTCAAGCAGGGAAATATAAATTGGTAGTATTCCAACAGCATCTATCGCAACAAACAGTGGTATAAATGTAAGTAAAAAACTCTTTACAATCTCCATTTATTAAAGATAGCATAAAAAATATGAAAAATGTTGAAATAGTAAAAATTTTTGAAGAAATAGCTGACTTTCTTGAAATCCTTAATGAAAATCCATTCAGAATAAGAGCATACAGAAAGGCTGCAAAGACTGTTGAAGCCCTTGCAGAACCTGTTGACACGCTGACACCTGAAGAACTTATTAAACTGCCTGGTATAGGTAAAGATCTTGCAGGAAAAATCAATGAATATATTGAAACAGGCAGAATAAGCCTTCATGAAGAATTAAAAAATAAAATTCCTGAAGGGCTTCTTAATGTTATGAAAATTCCAGGAGTGGGTCCTAAAACAGCTGCATTTCTTTATGAAAAACTCAACCTGAAAAACATTGATGAGCTTGAAAAGGCTTTATTTGAAGGCAGACTCAAAGGACTTCCAGGTTTTGGACCAAAAACTGAGGAAAATCTTAGAAAAGGTATAATGATGTTCAAAAAAGGAAGAGAAAGAATACCTCTTTCAAAAGCTTTGCCTATTGCAAGAGAAATTGCTCATGTTCTTAAAGAAAAATCAGGTGTTAAAAAAATTGAAATTGCAGGAAGCATTCGCAGATGGAAAGAAACAGTAAAGGATATAGATATAATCTGTGCAACAGATAAGCCTGAAATGGTTACACTGGCGTTTGTAAAAATTCCTGGAATAAAAGAAGTGATAGCAAAAGGACCAACAAAAGTCAGCGTTATTCATAAAAGTGATATTCAGGTTGACCTCAGGGTCGTTGAGGAAAAATCCTATGGTTCTGCACTTGCATATTTTACAGGAAGCAAAGAACACAACATAAGAGTAAGAGACCTTGCAAGACAGAAAGGACTGAAAATAAATGAATACGGTGTTTTTAAAGAATCTGACGAAACATTTATAGCTGGACAAAAGGAAGAGGATGTTTACTGTGCAGTAGGACTTCCATGGATACCACCTGAGCTTAGAGAAGACAGAGGAGAAATAGAGGCAGCACTGAAAAATAAACTGCCAGAAATAATACAGCTCAGTGATATAAAAGGAGATCTTCACATTCACTCAAACTACTCAGATGGAGCACACAGCATTGAGGAAATTGTCATTTCATCTATAAAACGGGGTTACAGCTACATTGCAATAACTGACCATTCAAAAGGGCTCGGTGTTGCAAGGGGATTGACTGAAGAAAGAATCCTTGCCCAGAAAGAAGAGATTGAAAAATTAGCAAGAAGATATCCTGAGATATTAATCTTACACGGAATTGAGGTAAATATTCAGCCTGATGGTTCTCTTGACCTGCCAGATGAAGTTCTTCAGGAGCTTGATATAGTCATAGCATCCGTTCATTCCGCATTCAAGCAGTCTGAAAATGAGATGACAGAGAGAGTGATAAAGGCAATTAAAAACCCTTTTGTTCACATAATAGGGCATCCAACAGGAAGACTCTTAGGTCAGAGAGAGCCTTATAGCATAAACATTGATGAAATAATCAGAAATGCAAAAAAATATGGGAAATTCCTTGAAATCAATTCATATCCTCTAAGAATGGATTTAAATGATATAAATGCAAGGAAAGCAAAAGACTTAGAGGTAAAAGTTGTCATAAACACAGATGCCCATGCAACAGCACAGCTTGACTACATTATTTATGGAATATCCGTTGCAAGAAGGGCCTGGCTTGAAAAAAATGATATTTTAAATACCATGAAAACTGAAGAACTGCTTGAATTAATTAAAAAATAATTAATCCTGCTCTTCTTCCTTCTCCTCCTTTTCTTCCTCCTCTATCTTTATTGTTACATCTCTTACAAACTCCGGGCATTTCTCACCTGCTCTCAGGGAAAACTGTTTCTGACATGTAGCTCTCCATGCACATATAACACACATTGGTTTTTGTTCTGCCATTCTGTCCTCCTCATCAGATGTTTTGGATTCACACATTACATGATGTTTCCGAAATCTTCAGGTTTAAGATTTTTCAGCCACTCCTCAAGCTCATCAGCTTTTCTGAGTTCAAAAATTCCTTCTTCAACAAATATCGGTGCCTGAACTCTTAAGGCAATTGCCACAGCATCTGAAGGACGGGAATCAATTGTTCTTTCCCTCATTCCATCATAGGCATAAATCAGGGCATAGTATGTATTGTCAATTAAATCTGTTATAACAACCTTTGTTATTCTTACTTCAAGCTCATCAAGAATGTTTTTTATTAAATCATGAGTTAATGGTCTTGGAGTAAGCACCTTGCCGAGCGCAAGAGCAATTGAGTCAGCCTCTGGTTTACCAATCCATATGGGAAGAGTTTCCTCTCCATTTACCTCTTGCAGTAGCAGAATATACATTCCGCTTCTTGGATCAAAAAGTAAACCCTCAACTTTCATCTCAATTAACATTTTAATACCCCAATGCTTTTAATAATATACCTCTTTGCCTCCATTTTTTCCTAACCTTTACCCAGACCTCAAGAAAAACCTTTGTCCCGAGAAACCTTTCAATATCAAGCCTTGCTTCAGTTGCTATCTTCTTCAGCCTTTCTCCTTTTTTACCTATTATAATAATTTTTTGACCCTCTCTTTCAACAAAAATACTCGCTGATATATTTATGAGTCTTTCTGTCTCCTGCCATCTCTCAATCTGAACTGCTACTGAATAAGGTATCTCATCTCTGGTATATTTCATGACCTTCTCTCTTATGAACTCAGCAACAATGAATCTTTCAGCCTGGTCTGTGAGCATATCCTGAGGATAGAGTCTTTGTCCCTCTGGCAGATAAAAAACTATTCTTTCAAGAAGCCTGTCAATACCGTCAGATTTCAGTGCTGATACAGGAATTATCTCCTTGAATGAAAAGAGATCTTTATAAATATCTATTACTGGAAGAAGACTCTGCTTTGCCACCATGTCTATCTTGTTAATCACAAGGATTACAGGTTTTTCAATCTTTCTAATTCTTTCAATTATTGAAAGATCCTCATCTTCAGGTTTTTCAGGCTCAACCATAAGCACAACCAGATCAACAATTTCAATTGCCTCATGAGCTTCTTTAACCATAAACTCACCAAGTTTGTGTCTTGGATGATGAATCCCTGGTGTATCAATAAATATTATCTGAGCATTGGGAAGATTTTTAATTCCTGTGATTCTGTTACGCGTTGTCTGTGGCTTTTCAGTTACAATTGAAACTTTATGCCCGATAATATTATTAAGAAGTGTTGATTTGCCAACATTTGGTTTGCCAATTAATGCAACATATCCAAATTTAAAATCATTCATCTGAGTTCTTCCAGAGCATTACGAATTCTTTCAATACCTTTTGATAGATTTTCCATGCTTGTGGCATAAGAGACTCTTACATATCCTTCAGCACCGAAGGCAGAGCCAGGGACAAGGGCAACCATTGCTTTTTCAAGAAGGTAAATGCTTAAATCCATTGAAGAGTTTATCTGGACATTGTCTGCCTTTTTACCAAATAAATCTTTTACAGTTGGGAAGGCATAAAAAGCACCCTTTGGCATTTTACAGGAAATTCCAGAAATGCTGTTAAGTTCCCGGATAAGATAGTTTCTTCTTTTTTCAAACTCCTGACGCATCTGTTCCACACAATCCTGAGGTCCTCTCAGTGCTGCAACTGCTGCTTTTTGAGCAATAGAGGTTGGATTTGATGTTGACTGGCTCTGCACTTTTGTCATTGCCTTTATTATATCAGCAGGTCCTGCAGCATAGCCTATTCTCCATCCTGTCATTGCATAGGATTTGCTCAATCCATTAACAACAATTGTTTTATTCTTTATTTCCTCACTTAATGAGGCAATGCTTATATGTCTTTCGCCATCATAAATCAGTTTTTCATATATTTCATCTGAAATAATATAAAAATTGTTTTTGAGTGCTATTTCTGCTGTTTCTTTAAGCATCTTTTCAGTGTATATAAATCCTGTTGGATTTGATGGTGAATTAAGTATAACTGCCTTTGTTCTCGGTGTAATCTTTTCTTTCAAAGCCTCTGCACGAAGCATGAAATCATCCTCTTCCCTTGTATCAACAATCACCGGCTTCGCATCATTAAGCAATACCTGATCTGGATATGAAACCCAGTATGGTGCAGGAATTATCACCTCATCTTCGGGTCCAAACAGAACCTGAGCAATGTTGTAAAGTGAGTGTTTTGCTCCACAGGAAACAATAATGTTTTCTTTGCTGTAATGTAATCCATTGTCTCTTTCAAGTTTTTCAATTATTGCCTCTTTAAGCTCATCAATTCCTCCAACAGGTGTATATTTCGTAAATCCATCCCTTATTGCCTTTATGGCAGCTTCCTTTATATGCTCTGGAGTGTCAAAATCTGGCTCTCCTACTCCAAAGTTTACAACATCCATTCCCTTTGCCCTGAGTTCCTTTGCACGGCTGTCAACTGCAAGTGTTGGCGAAGGTTTGACTTTCTTTGTTCTTTCAGTTATCATAATTCCTCCTTTAATCCAGTATATTTCCTTCTGGCTCTGCTACCAAGAGAGGTAAGCACTTCATAAGGAATTGTCTCTGCCCACTCTGCAATATCCATGGCTGTAATTCTTTCTTTCCCTGCTGCTCCAATTATTATAACATCATCATTTATTTTTGCTTCAGGAATCTCTGTTAAATCAACCATTGTCAGATCCATGCAGACTGTTCCAACAACAGGAGCCTTTTTGCCTCTAACAATTACATATGCTCTGTTACTGAGCTTTCTGAAGTATCCATCAGCGTATCCAACAGGAATGACTCCAATGAGGCTTTTTCTTTTTGTTATGAATGTTTTTCCATAGCTTATGGGTGTTCCCTTTGGAAGTTTTCTTATCTCCATAATTTTTGTTTTTACAGTCATGCAGGGTCTTAAATCTGAAATATTTAGACTGTATCCATAAAGCATGAGTCCTGGTCTAACAGCATCAAATAAAGCTTCAGGATAAACAACTCCAGCTGAGTTTGATATGTGAAAAAGACAGTTAATACCAGATTTATTAAGACATGATTTTAGCCTGCTAAATTTTTTAATTTGCTGTCTGCTCCAGTCTGGTTCTTCTGCCTGAGACAGATGACTCATAATTCCTTCTATTTTAAGACCTGGCAGTATAGCAATTTTTCTAATTATTCTGCATGGATTATCATAAATTCCAAGCCTTCCCATACCTGTTTCAACTTTTATGTGAACCGGAACTGTTACCTTCCTTTTGCATGCCTCAGTTGACAGTATCTCTGCCTGTTTAAAATCAAATATAACAGGAGTAATACCGTATTTAAAAACTCCTTCAACATCTCTGTCAAAAAATACAAGAATTCTTGATTTTATACCAGCTTTCCTTAACTGGACAGCTTCTTCAGAAAAAGCTACACCAAGATAGTCAATCTTGTCTGTTTCAAGTGTACGTGCCACCTGCACAGCACCATGTCCGTATGCATCAGCTTTTATAACTGCAATAATTTTACAGGCGGATTTAAGAAAAAATTTAATTTTTGAAAGATTATGAGAGAGAGCCTTCAGGTCAATTTCTGCCTGTAAAAATCTGCTCACATTTATTTTTTCTCTTCAGGATTATTCTTTTTCGGTGTAACATCAATTTCATCCTTTTCAGAAGTTGCTTTCTTAAAATTTCTTATCGCCTCTCCTATGCCTCTACCTATCTGAGGTAAACGGGTTGCACCGAAAAGAATTACCACAATGATAAGAATAATCATTAACTCCTGTGTTCCTAAACCAAACATACCTACCTCCTTTGTATAAGGCTTTTAATTTTTTCCAGATCTTTCTCTGTATTTATATTAATAAAAGATAACCCTTCTTTATCTAAATTTGCAACCTCAACCACACAAGCTCCTGTATCATCAAGAAATTTTCTCATTCCAAGTTTATCATCTCTGAGCAATTTCTCTATCCTGTCAAGAAGTCTCTTTGAATAAATTCCAGGCAGGGGATAAACATCTCCATTAAATGAAGAAACTGTTGCAGGTCTGTTTCCATGATTTTCAGCAAGTGTATAAATTATTTCTCTCTTTATAAGTGGCATATCACAAGCAAAGGCAAAAACATCATGTTTTGAGTTCTTTAAAGCTGCATGAATTCCTGCCATCGGTCCTTTAAATGGATAAATATCTCCAAGTAGAGGAATTCCAGTATAAAAATAAAGCTCAGGAAAATTTGTAACAATAAAAATCTCTTCAAATATCTCCTTTAAGTTTAACAGAATAATTTCAATAAGCCTCCTGTTATTCAGAAAAATCAAACATTTATTTGTTTTCATCCTTGAGGATTTTCCACCTGCAAGTATTACTCCTGTAAGAGGTAACTTAGATAATGATTGCACCGAGATATCCTACAACTTTATCATAATCCCTGCTAATCTCGGCAGAGGTGGCATACTTTATAACTTGAACATCTTTTGCACCAAGAAGCTTTGTTGTATAAAGCATAGTTACAGTTGGAACAAAACCACACATTGATATCCTCTGCTGTAGCACAGTATTGTAAAGACCCTCAGGATCAAAATTTTTAATCCTTTCAATTGCAAGTGAGTCAATCTTTCTTGCCATATCATCAGGTAAATAGTGACTCATGTCCGTGCTTGCAATAATAATTGCATGCTCTTTCAGTTCAAGTTCCTTCACTGCTTCAGCAATTGCCTCAGCCAAATCTTCACAATCTTTAAGTGAAAGCATCTTTAATGTTATTGGAACAATCTGAGCCTGAGGATTCACTTTATAAATAAATGGAAGCTGAACTTCAAGTGAATGCTCATAAATATGAGCCTGAATATCATCAGAAGCAAGAGAAGTTTTTCCAACTATTTTTTTTGCAAGTTTTTCATTGATACTCATACTGCCAAAGGGAATGTCCCACTGTCCTTCTGTCATGACAGAAACATCAGAGCCATAACCTGTATGATTCGGTCCGAGCATCACAAATACATCTTTTGGTTTCAGTCTTGAATAAACAGCTCCAGCAACATGTCCTGAATATACATAACCTGCATGGGGAGATATTGCACCTATGGCATCAACCTTATTTTCCTGTGGCATGTATTCTTCAATTTCTTCAGAAAGTTCTCTTGCATCAGATGGATAAAAGTATCCTGCCACAGTAGGTCGTCTTTTAAGCATTTACAGTTCCTCTTCAGTTTCTGCTCCTGAGTATTTATCAGTATAATCAAGAAACCTTGTGTAATCACTGAGGAAGGTAAGGTAAACAGTATCTGTTGGACCATTTCTCTGTTTTGCAACAATTACTTCAGCCTTTCCTTTATTTTTTGTGTCCCTTTTATACATCTCATCCCTGTAAAGAAAAATAATTACATCAGCATCCTGTTCAATGGCTCCAGACTCTCTGAGATTTGCAAGAGTTGGTCTTCTGTCTTGAGTTTTTTCAACTGAACGATTAAGCTGACTCAGAGCAACAACAGGAACTTTCAATTCCTTTGCCATTGCTTTAAGTGACCTTGATATTTCTGATATTTCCTGTTCCCTTCTATCATATGCAGTCCTGCCACGCATAAGCTGTAAATAGTCTATGATGATAAGACTGAGTTTACCCTTTTCCATTTTAAGTCTCCTTGCTTTTGCCCTAACCTCAAGAATACTCATCTGAGAGGAGTCATCAATATAAATTGGAGCATCAGCAAGCCTTACAGCAGCATCTGTAATCTTTTCCCAATCTCTCTTACTGATAAATCCCTTCCTTAGACTCACTGAGTTTACCATAGCAATACTGCTCAAAAGTCTCATTGCAACCTGCTCTTTTGACATCTCAAGGCTGAAAAAGGCAACAGGCTCTCCAAGCTCAACACCAACATGCTGTGCAATATTTAAAGCAAAGGCTGTCTTTCCCATCCCTGGTCTTCCACCTATAATTATGAGGTCTCCTGGCTGAAAACCAGATGTTAAACCATCAAGATCCCTGAAACCAGATGGAACACCTGTTATTACAGCCTTTTTCTCATACATGCTCTCTATTATCTTAAATGTATGCTTAACAACATCCTTCATCTGATAAAAGTTTGCATCCATGCGTTTTTCTGATATCTCAAATATTGATCTTTCCGCATAATCTAACATTTCTTCAGCATCATCTGGTTCTTCATAAACTTTTGTAACAATCTCAGTACACGCACGAATAAGTGCTCTTAATAAAGCCTTTTCCCTGACAAGCTTTGCATGATATCTTATATTGGCACTGGTTGGAACAACTGTTGCAAGATTGCTCAAATAACCAAGCCCACCTGCTTCATCAAGCTGACCTTTGTCTTTTAAATGTTCTGTAAGTGTGATAAGGTCAATTGGTTCATTTTTATTAAAGAGTTCTAACATTGCAGTATAAATTTTTCTGTGAGGTTCCCTGTAAAAATCCTGAGGTGTTAGTATATCTATTGCCTTGGTTATTGATTCTCCTTCAATTATTATTGCACCCAGTACAGCCTGCTCTGCCTCAAGGCTCTGTGGAGGAAGTCTATCAACTGAAGTGTCTATTTCTCTTAAATAATCCATTATTCTGCAACTACATTTATTTTTAACTTTGCACTTACATTTGAATGTAGTTTAAGTTCTACCTCATGCTCTCCTATTCTTTTTATTGGCTCTGAAATATTAATCTGCTTTTTGTCAACTGAAAAACCGTGTTTCTGTAAAGCCTCTGCTATATCCTTTGCTGTAATTGAGCCAAAAAGTTTCTGGTCTTCACCAGCCTTTGCTTTAATTGTAAGCTCAAAAGCAGTAAGCCTCTGCTGGACTGATTCTGCATCCTGAAGTTTCTTTTTTGCTTCTTCTTCAAATTTTTTCTTCTGATACTCAAGGGCTTTTAAATTTTTCTCATCTGCAACTAAAGCAAGCCCTTTTGGCAGAAGATAGTTTCTTGCATATCCGTCTTTTACATTAATAACTTGCCCTGCTCTACCCAGTCCATGAACATCCTCTTTGAGAATTATCTTCATCCTGCCTCCTACGAAAAATTTTTTCACTTAAATATATCATACCATATGCAAACAAGTATAGTAAGCCTGGCTATTTTTTGCTCAATTCTTCAATCAATTTCAATAATGCTTTTTTTAATTCAATATCAGAAAGTTTTCTATAAAGCTCAACAAGCACAACTTCATCTTCAGAATAAAATTTACTTTCCTTTTCATATAGTTCCGGGAAAAACACGCTTATAGAAACATCAAGGGCTTTTGCTATATCTACAAGCCTCTCTACAGTAATTTTTGATTTTCCCTTTTCATACTTCTGAAGTTGCTGATAGGTTATTCCTATTCTCTCAGCAAGTTCCATCTGAGAAATTCCTTTTGCCTTTCTAATCTTTTTTATTGTTTCACCTATTCTCATCAACTTTCTCATCAACTTAAAACATTAAATCTTAAACTTCATCAAAATCTATCAATATTTAGTTGTAAAAAAGTTGACTTTATATATTAAAAGTTGTATAAAATATCCAATGACAAAAAAAGTTCTACTTATTGAAAACAACAGTCTTGTTAGAGAGCTGCTACAGGAGTATCTAAGATTTTTTGGTTATGAATGCGAGCTTGCTACATTCACCGTAAAATCATTTTCAGACTATAAATTTATTATAGCTGACTATACAACAATAAAGGAATTAAATCTCGTTGAAGAAATCTCAAATATAACTTTTCATAAACCAGTTATAATCACTTCAACCGTGAACTGCATAGAAGAAGAAATTTTAAAACAAAATGCTTTATGTCTTAACAAACCTTTTTCTACTCAAGAGTTTGAAGAGGTTTTAAAGAACGTTGACGAAGGATTTCATAAAGTAGAGCAGTAGCACTCATAGCAACATTCAGGCTTTCTGTTTTACCTTTATGAGGTATTCTGCAGCTTACATGTTTTATTTTTCTTAATTCTTCACTTACTCCATGAGATTCATTTCCAAAAGCAACCGCCACTGAGTGAGTAAAATCTATATCAAAGCAAAAAAGCCTTGCCTTTAAATCTGTAATTACAAAATTAAGTTTATTTTTCAAAATGAAATCTTCAACATCTCTCACAGAAGCCTTTATCAGCGGGATAAAAAATATACTTCCAGCAGAGGCTCTTAAAACCTTGCCAGACAGTGGATTGCACGTTCCGGGTAGAATTAAAATAGCTTCTGCACCAAGAGCCTCAGAAACACGAATGATTGTTCCAAGATTTCCGGGATCCTGAATCCTGTCTGCAATTACAATAAGGGTGGGATTTTTTATTGATAAATCATAGATATTTTTAATTTTAAATTTAGCAACTGCAAAAACTCCCTGAGGTGTTACTGTATCAGAAATTGTCCTGGCAATTTTTTCTGATATTCCAATGACCGGTATTTTTTTATCCTGAAGAATTTTTAAAAAATCTTTTTGTTTTTCAATAAATTCTTCAATAACAAGGACTTTTTCAATATGGACATAATCTGAAATTAAAGAGGATTCTAAAAGGTGAATTCCTTCAAGAAAAACTCTCTCCTCAGGCTGTTTCTTGATTTTTTTGATTTCTTTGATCAGAGGATTTTCAGAACTCTGAATATATTTCATCACTTAGCTCAATAAATGCCTCAGGAAGTGCATCAATGATGTCTCCTGCTATAAGTCCATGAAATCCCTTTGTGCGAGATGCAATGTCTCCACTTAATCCATGAATGTAAACTCCAAGCACAGAAGCGTAAAATGGAGAAACTCCCTGTCCAATAAGTGATGAAATAATACCTGTAAGAACATCTCCTGAACCACCTGTTGCCATCCCAGGATTTCCTGTTGTATTTAAATAAACTTTTCCTTGAGGCTCTGCAACAACTGTTGGAACTCCTTTAAGAACAAGCACAACACTGAATTGTTCTGCAACTTTTTGAGCTATTTCAATTCTGTTTGTTTCAATATCCTTGACTGAGACATTTATAAGTTTGCCAAGTTCTCCAGGATGGGGTGTAAGAACAACCTCCGAAGTAGCATTTTTAAGAACTTCTTTAATATCACCAAGAAGAGTTATTCCATCAGCATCAATAACAATCGGACGCTGAGATTTTAAAATAACCTCCTTTAATATATCTCTAACATCTCTGTTTACCCCAACACCTGGTCCAAATGCTACAACATCTGCTTTTTCATTAATAAAATTCATAATTTCAGGCAGTGCCTGCATTGAAAGAGTCCGCTCTGTGCATGGAAGAGGAAGCACCATTTCTTCAAGAACTTTACTTTGAAAAACATCTTTAAGGATTTCTGGAATAGCGATTGTAACAAGCCCTGAACCTGCCCTTAATGCAGACCTTGATGTCATCATCGCCGCACCTGTTTTTCCAACAGAGCCTGCAATCACAAATACATGTCCGTATTTACCTTTATGAGAATAGGCAGGTCTTTGAGGAATGAGTGAGCGAACAAAATCTCTCTCAATAGTTGAAATCTTTAAATCTTCAGAAAGTAATAGTTCCTCTGGAAATCCTATATCCTCAATAAAAAGCCTGCCAACATAATCTCTGCCAGGATAAATCAGATGCCCTCTTTTGGGAAGTCCAAATGTTACCGTTATATTTGATTTAACTGCAATACCAAGAATCTGTCCTGTATCTGAGGATATTCCTGATGGAATATCAACAGCTACTGTAAATTTATTCAATGAATTAAGCCTCTCAATAAGCTTTGCCAGTCTACCCTCAATATCTCTTTTAAGTCCTGTTCCAAATATTGCATCAATAACTGTATCTGCATTTACTATATCTTTATCTTCCGGATAATCCTGAGTTATTGATACCCTGAATTTTTTTGCTATCTCAAGCTGACTCATGCATTCTTCAGAAAGCTTGTTGTCTGAGAAAAGCTGGAAAATTCTTACATTCTTAACCTTATTTTTCAGAATTCTTCCAACAGCTATTCCATCTCCTCCATTGTTACCCGGACCAGCAAGGATTATAACATTTTCAGGATTTCCCTGAAGAACATATTTAACTACTGCTTTAGCAGCATTTTCCATTAGAACCATTGAAGGAATTCCGTAATGTTCAATTGTTAATCTGTCAATTTTTACCATTTCCTCTGATGTAACAACTTTCATAGCGAAATTATACCATAAAAAACACTCTTTCATTGACAAAAAAGGCTTTTGACTTTTAAACTTAAATTAAAATGATTTTGAGGAGGTAATGTGTTAAAAGCTGTTGAGGAAATCTCTGCAACAAAAAAAAGGCTTAAAATTGAGATTCCAGCAAGTGTCATTGAGGAAGAAATTCAGAAAGCACTGAAAGAAATCCAGAAAAAGGCAAATATTCCAGGCTTCAGACCTGGTAAGGCTCCCCTTTCAATTATTGAAAGGAAATTTGGAAAGGATGCTGAGTCAGATGTACTTGAAAAACTCGTATCTGAATACTACAGCAGAGCTATTAAGGAAGCAAATCTTAAACCCCTGCTTCCTCCTGTTACTGAAGATTTTATTGATGTAAAAAGAAATGAACCTCTCTCATTAGATCTGATTGTTGAGGTTAGTCCCAAGGTGGAAAATCTTAATTATGAAAACATAGAAATTGAAGATATAGACATTAATGTGTCAGATGAGGAGATTGAGGATGTTATAAAAAGACTTTCATCTGAAAAAGGTGTTTATGAATCAACAGATGAGCCAGCCCAGAATGGAGATCTTGTGATTATTGATTACTCATCTGATACAGGAAAGCAGGCAAAGGATTTTGTATACAAGATTGGAGCAGGACCTTTTCCAGAGGAGTTCTCAAAGGCTCTTGAAGGTAAAAAAAGAGGAGAAAACTTTAGCATTACCATAGATTTTCCTGAAAGCTCCATAGCAGAATTTGCTGGTAAAAAGGTTAATTTTGAAATCACATTAAAAGAAGTAAAGAGAAAACATGATATTCCATATGATGAACTTCCAGAGGAAGTCGGATTTGAAAATATGGAGGCTTTGAAAAAACATATAAAAGAAAGCCTTGAAAGAACAAAAAGACAGCAAGCTGAGCAGAAAATGAAGCTTGATATACTTAACAGACTCCTTGAAATTCATGATTTTGAAATTCCAGAGGGAGTTTTTGAGCTTGAAATGAAAAGACTGACAGCTCATTATGACTCCATGGGAGTTGATATAACACAGCACATGGATAAAATTTCAGAAACAGCAAGAGAAAATGTAAAAGCATTTATTCTTATTCAGCTTATCGGTGAAAAGGAGAAAGTTTCTGTTTCAGAAGAGGAATTGAAGCAGGAAATTATAAATATTTCAAGCAGATATGGTATAACACCTCAGGGAGTTGTTCAATTTTATATGTCAAGGGATGGCTCTCTTGATGCATTAAGAAACGAAATTTTTGAAAGAAAAGTTTTTGAAATTCTTTTACAGAAATCAAAAAAACTTAAAAAACAGGAGGTAGACAAGTGAGTATAGTTCCGATTGTGATAGAACAAACAGGAAGAACTGAAAGAGTCTATGATATTTATTCAAGACTTCTTAAAGACAGAATAATCTTCATTGGAACAGAAATAAATGACCATGTTGCAAATGTTGTAATTGCACAGCTTCTTTTTCTTCAAACTGAAGATCCAGAAAAAGATATACATGTTTATATAAACAGTCCAGGTGGGATGGTTTCAAGCGGGCTTGCAATATATGATACAATGCAGTATGTTAAACCTGATATCGCAACATACTGCATCGGACAGGCTTCATCAATGGCATGCGTGCTTCTTGCTGCAGGAACAAAAGGCAAAAGATTTGCTCTTCCTCATTCAAGAGTTATGATTCATCAGCCAATCGGTGGATTTTATGGGCATGCAACAGATGTTGAAATTCATGCAAAGGAAATTTTAAAAATGAAGGATATGTTGAATCAGATACTTTCAAAACACACAGGTCAACCAATTGACAAAATAGGAAAGGATACTGAAAGAGACTTCTTCATGTCTGCCCAGGAAGCAAAAGAATATGGTATAGTTGATGAGGTTATCACATCAATAAAACATAAATATGAGTAGCCATGGCAAAAAAATTTGAGGAAATTCTGAGATGCTCTTTCTGTGGGAAAACGCAGAAAGAAGTAAAAAAGCTTATTGCAGGAAACAGTGTTTATATATGTGACGAGTGTGTCTCACTTTGTAACGAAATTCTTGAAGAAGAAAGGTTAGCTGGTTTTGATGGGATAAAGGAAGATTTACCTACTCCACAGCAAATTCATAAATTTCTGGATGACTATGTTATAGGACAGGAAAGAGCAAAAAAAATTCTTTCAGTTGCTGTTTACAATCACTACAAGAGAATTTTTAAGGGATCACCATCTGATGAGATTCAGAAAAGTAATATTATGCTCATAGGACCTACAGGAACTGGGAAAACGCTTCTTGCTCAGACCCTTGCAAAATTTCTTGATGTTCCATTTGCAATTGCTGATGCAACAACACTTACAGAAGCTGGATATGTTGGTGAGGATGTGGAAAATATTCTTCTTAAACTGCTTCAGAATGCAAATTTTGACATTCAGCGCGCCCAGATAGGAATTGTATATATAGATGAAATTGACAAAATAAGCAGAAAATCAGACAGTCCCTCAATAACTCGTGATGTATCAGGAGAGGGAGTGCAACAGGCTCTTTTAAAGATAGTTGAAGGGACTATGGCAAACATTCCTCCTCAGGGAGGAAGAAAACATCCTCAGCAGGAATACATACAGATGGATACAACAAACATACTGTTCATCTCAGGTGGAGCATTTGTTGGTCTTGAGGAAATTATAAAAAAAAGAATAGGAAAAAGAACAATTGGATTTTTATCCGAAACTTCAAAAATTGAAAAAGAAAACATTCTTACACAGGTTGAGCCGGAGGACTTAATTAAATACGGAATGATTCCAGAGTTTGTTGGAAGGTTTCCCGTTGTAGCTACACTTAGTGAACTTGATGAAAATGCTCTGGTTGAGATACTTACAAAGCCAAAAAATGCACTTGTTAAACAGTATCAAAAACTTTTCAGTATGGATGGCGTTAAATTAACATTTACTGATGATGCCCTGAATGCCATTGCAAGAAAAGCAATTGAAAGAAAAACAGGTGCGCGTGCTCTGAGAAGCATTCTTGAGGATATAATGCTTGATGTTATGTATCTTATACCTTCTGAAAAGGGAATAAGCGAATGTATCATTAATGATGAGGTTGTCAATAAAAAAGCATCACCACTTCTGATTTACAAACAAAAGGCAAAGCATGCCTGAGAAAGTAAAAATAATTATTGATGGCACAGAAATAAAAGCGGAATTTCTTGACACAGATTGTGCAAAAAAGATTATCCAGGCATTACCATTGGAAAGCAAAATAAATGAATGGGGGGATGAGTTTTACTTTTCAATAGGACTCAGTATGCCTCTTGACAGCACTGCAACAGCACAGGTTAAAGTTGGAGATATTGGTTACTGGCCTCCGGGTCAGGCTCTTGCTATATTTTTTGGACCCACTCCTGCAAGCAAAGGACAGGAACCTGTAGCTGCTTCTGAGGTAAATATAGTTGGAAAAGTTATTTCCAGTCCGTCAATTCTTAAAAAACTTAAAGGTTCAAAGAAGATAAAAATTGAAAAAGAATAAATTCAGACTCTCTTTCCCGGAGGACGAAAAAATTCATAGCTGGCTACCTGTGCTTTTAAATGCTTATGCTGTAATGGATGAAGGAGTTGCTAAAGATATTAAAAAACAGGAAAAATTGGGTAAAAAACTTGCCTGCAAGCGTGGATGCAGTAACTGCTGTCAGACACATCGTGATATTCCTGTGTATCCTATAGAAATTGTTGGAATTTACTGGTATGTAATTGAAAAAATAAAGCAACCGCTTCGTTCAAAGATAAAAGCTTCTTTAATAAATCATAAAAAGGGTTCTTCGTGTCCATTTTTAATAAACAATGCCTGCTCAATCTATCAGATGAGGCCTCTTGCATGCAGACAGTTCAACGTATTTGGTAAGCCATGCGGCGAGAGAGAAGATCCTTTTTATACAAGACCAGAGGATATTCTTAAACCTGAAGAACACTATCTTGGAAAAGCTCTTTTTGAAACAGCACCATTTTATGGAGTTTATGATGAAAAGGATAGAATTGAGTTTATAAATTCAGGAAGACTAAACAGTCTTGTAAAATCTCTTCTTAATTACCCCTGGATAGAGCTTGCAAGAAGAATGGAATGAGTAGCCTCTGGAATAAATTTTATTATATCCAGTACCTGTGTTGAAGGCTGAGGATTTGATAACATTCCAGCAACTCTGTTGATTTTTGCAGAAATTATACATGCTTTCAAAGGTTCATAACCTGCATCAATCAAAGCAGAAACAATACCTGTAAGGGTGTCACCAGTTCCTCCAATTGGCTCAAGTTCTTCAACAAAAGGCTCTGATACAACATCCACAATTCTACCATCCTTTACAATATAATCAGATTTACCTTTAACAAGCATATATTTTGGAGCATTTCCATATTTGTAAGCTCTCTGAATAAGTTCCTCCACCTTGCTTTCATCCTGAAGTAAAAATCCTCTTGTGTAAAATGGATGTGGTGCTTCTTCATCAGCCAGAAAGGCAAGCTCACCCGGATCAGGAGTAAAAAGGTCAAAGGCTGAAGCATTTCCACTCATCTTTGCAGCATACATGAAACCTGCATCAGCAATTAAAAAAGGGCGTTTGGACAGTTCATCAATGATAAAAAGAATTTTATTACACCAATCAGCATCTGGCAACAGATAGTGAAATGTAAGAGTATCAAAATAGCGCTTTTTTATATCATTAATAAAAAACTCATAAAGCTTTTTGCTACCATAACCCTTACCTGTGTCTCCAGCAATATAAAGATAAGGATTCTCTTTTTTTAGAACTTCAAAAACCTTACATGCTGATGCTATCAGGGCAGCTGAGCCTCTTTGAATGGGAACAATTTTCTGTTCAATATTTAAAAAATCCTCCTTTGCCTCAACATTTCCTGAAATAACAGGAATTTCTTCCTCTGGAACAGTCCCTAAGATTGCGAGCATAATTCTTTTATTTTATCAAAGGCTAACTGAAGAGCGTATCCACATAGGGTATGCCCGAGCTGTCTCGGCTCTTTTGCTTCATAGAGCTTCTTTCCAATAAGTACTGATGCTAAATATGGAACATCAGGGCAGCCTCCACCTGAGACATTAACAATGGTGAGCGAGCCTTTATGAACAGTAATTTTCATATTGGCTGCCCTAACCATGATAAATTCTCCGAAATCCTTAATGTTGAAAAGATCAACAGGTTTTAAATTCCCCTGTCCTGATGGTATCCAGTCTATAGGTAGAATACCGTTAAACTGAAGAAAATTAATAATTCCCATTGCCTCAACAACAGGAAACTCAATTGCAAGATCACATCCCTTTCTCAAATGAGCTGGAGGTCCTATTACCTTTATATTAAAACCTCTGGTTTTAAGAAGGCTTTCGGCTTTGATAACATCTGAGGTATTCTCAAATATCAGAATTCCCCTGTCAGCAAAAAACTCTTCTTTTTCAGTTCCGAATAATTTTTTTAAAACTTTCATTAATCCTTCTTTATCTTAATCCTGTAAGATTTGCCCTCCTCATTTATGCCAACAATCTGCCATCCCATTGATTGGGCTGCTCTTGATACATTCTCCTTTGAAGTATCAGTATCAACAAGAATCTCTATTTCACCTCTGTCAAGTTTTTTTATTGCTTCAAGTGTTAAAAGAACAGGTTCTGGACATGAAAGCCCTCTTGCATCAACGATTTGAGCCATATTTACCTCCTTCTCATTGTTAATCCAATTATTATGCAAACACAAAGACCAATTAGTGTTGCCACAGCTCCGTTTGGACCGATTCCCGCAGGAGAACTCGCAAGACCGAAATTATGAGCAACTGCTGCACCAACAATCATGCCAGATGCAAATATTGATGCATCAGCGTCCCCTTCACCTGATAAAAAAAGTTGTCTACCGGGACATCCACCTGCAAGAGTAAAGGCAAGACCGGCAAGTGTCATTCCGAGAAAATTCCACAACTGCATTGTATGAGCAATCGGTTGTTTTTCAAAACCCGGATTAAATTGCCCAAGTACAAAATTTGTAATCAATGCTGCAATGAAAAAGGCAGCCACTCCTGAAAATAGATGTCCTTGTTTGAAAAGTATGAGGTCTCTGAATGCTCCCATTGTGCAGAATCTGCTTCTCTGTGCAAAAACACCTATAAGCAAACCAACTGCAAGAGATATAAATAAAGGAGCATGTTGAGAACCGGGTCCTTTTATGCTGTAAAAAAGTATCATTCCTCTGCTTTCTCCTTCAGGCTGAGGATCAATAAGTAAAAGTATGAGAAAGCCGAGCATTAAAAATGGAAAAGCAACTCCCATAGCCTTAGAAGTTGCTGGCTCACTTCTTCCAAGAGAATAACCACCTTTTAAAAACCTTGTGCCAACCCATATACCGAATACAAGACCAGCTAAGCCGAAAATTGCATTTCCATCACCACCTGCAAGCCTGAGCAAAGTTCTCCATGGACAGCCAAGAAAAACCAGAGCACCTATCATTGCAAAAATACCCAAAATAAATCTTATAAACGGTGCTGAGCCTCCACGTGGTCTGTATTCTTTAAAGGCCAGAGCTGAGAAAAATGCACCAAGAACAAAACCTATTATTTCAGGTCTCATATACTGGACAACAGCTGCCCTGTGCAGTCCAAGAGCACCAGCAATATCTCTTTCCATACAGGCTACGCAGATACCCATATTTGGAGGATTTCCGAGTTTCTGAAGTACAGGTGCCAGTATGCCGATAACCAAACCAACAAAAATTATACCCCACCTTGTTGCAAAAAAATTCTTCAATCCCTCCATATGCCCTCCTCCCTAAATTTTAAAAATATTTTAATTGCATCCCATCTGCATATAAAAATTGTTTTTTTCAATATACACTGGATTTATTTATAGATTTTTTTAATATCTACATGTTGAATTTTATTTATCATTCAATTTATCATTTAAAAAATAAATTTAACGGAGGCAGATATGGAAATTAAGCTCAATAAATCTCCAGAATCTCCTGAGGAAAGAAAAAAAATGATTGGAGAAATTATAAAAGAACAGGAAATGCTTCTTGCTCAAAGTATTGGTTATATTCAGAGAATGATTATCCAGTATCTTCTTGAACTTGGTTATAACCTGAATGATGTAGAAATAAACAAACAATACGAGATTATAGTTTCTGAAAATGAAAAATTTTTAACTTCAGTTGATATGGTTGTCAGTCTTGAAGAAAAGGTTATTTATGCTATAAAATGCAGCCCTGCCTCAATTGACTCATGGGAACGTTTTATGTTTGCTTTCTGCAGGGTAGTTGAGCCATATCAAATTCCTTTTGCAGTAGTCACCGATGGACAGAGAGGAATAACTATAAATATACTTACAGGACAGGTAAGTGAGAAAATACAAATACTATCAAAGGAAGAATTGATGAAGATGATGCCTTCTTTGGAGTTTATTCCATACAATCAGGGAAAACTGGCAAAGGAAAAAAGAATACTATATGCCTTTGATGCAATCAAGTGTTGCCCAACCTGTAACCTATGAGAAAGATTAAAATTGCTCTCTGCCAAATAAATCCTACTGTTGGAGACATTGATGGGAATCTTGAAAAGATTTTCTCTTACATTGAAAAAGCATCCAAAGATGCAGAGATTATTGTATTCCCTGAGCTTGCTATAACGGGATATAATCCTGAAGACCTGCTTTTTTATCCTGCTTTTATAAAAAAAACAGAGAATGCTTTAAAAGAAATAGTTAGAAATGTTAAAGACTTTATTGTAATTGTTGGTTTACCAGTAAAAAAGGATGATCTTTATAATTCTGCTGCTGTAGTTGCAAATCAAAGTCTTATTGATATTTATCATAAAATTTATCTACCAAATTACAGTGTTTTTGACGAGATGAGATATTTCAAGCTAGGCAACAGAACTCCAGTTTATGAATACGATGGTATATTCTTTGCTGTAAATATTTGTGAAGATATATTTCATCCATCACTTCCAAGTCTTATTCAGGCATCAAGTGGTGCAGAATTGATAATAAACATAAGTGCATCACCCTTTAATTCAGGGAAATACAAGAAAAAATTCAGAATGCTTTCCACAAGAGCTTATGACATGGGAGTTTATATTTGCTATCTGAACATGGTTGGTGGACAGGATGAAACAGTTTTTGATGGAAAAAGTTTGATTATTTCACCTTCTGGTGATGTTTTAGCTAAAGGTAAAGCCTTTGAGGAAGATTTAATAATTGCCGAAATCGATATGGAAGAAGTAACAAGAATCAGAATGAGAGA
>Ga0136652_1000324_pt1 | contig 23796 bp, 22 predicted proteins | sample ConPoolayeEmetaG_FD_94864 | JGI IMG/M metagenome (GOLD analysis project Ga0136652, IMG submission 94864) | Hot spring microbial mat communities from California, USA to study Microbial Dark Matter (Phase II) - Cone Pool mat layer E metaG... ...
CTCTCAATGTGGGCAGCCGGTGACGGTCCGGGCAATTAGCGGACGTGAGCGCCTGGTCTGTCCAGCCTGCGACACCGTTTTCTACGAGAACCCTTTGCCGGTGGCCGCCGCGGTGGTGCTCAACTCCCGCCGGGAAGTGTTGCTGGTGAAACGCCGCCGGGATCCGTACCGGGGGATGTGGTGCCTGCCGATGGGGTTTGCCGAGCTGGGCGAAACCATCGGCCAGGCGGCCCTGCGCGAACTGAAGGAAGAAGCCGGCATCGACGGCCGGATCGTCCGATTACTCGACACCGACTCGCTGCCCGGTGAATACTACGGCGACCTGCTGATCGTGAGCTTCGAGATCGAAAAGATCGCCGGACACGAACAGCCCGGCGACGACGCCCAGGAGGTCCGGTATTTCCCCATCGCAGGACATCCGCCCCTGGCCTTCAGTTCCAACGAGAAGGCCCTTCAGGCCTGTGCGGCGGCACACCGGGAAGCCTGGGAAATCCAGGACTCATTCGTGACCCTCCAGCGCCAAGAGGCCAAGGCGATGCTCTCCGACGACCTGATCGCGCTGGTGCAGGATCAGGCCGACCTGGTCGCCCAACGCTGGCTGCGGGACGTCCAATCCAACCCCACCACCCGGTCATATCAGACCCTGCCGCCCCAGGAATTGCTCGCCAGGGCATCCTCCGCCCTCTCCCAACTGGGGCGTTGGCTGCGGGGTGACGAGGCGGCCGAGGAGGTCAAAACCTTCTACCGCGAACTGGCGGCGGAGCGACGGGCCCTGGGTTTCAAGCTTCATGAGGTGCTCAGCTCGCTCATGTTGCTGAAAAAACACGTCTGGGAGGCCGCCCTGGCACAGGGGGGCGGCCAGCGGCCGATCGACATGTACCGCCTTCTGGAGCTCAATCGGCGGACCGCGATATTCTTCGACAAGGCCATGTATCAGGTGGCCCGCGGATTCGACCCGTAAGCCGTTTCCCGGCAGCCAGCCGGGCCTGTGGGTGCCACGCCGGCGCAGAAAACTACCTACCAGGGATCCTCGGCGTCTTCCGGGACGGACTTGGTCTTGCGATCGGCGGGCCGGGACTGGGTCGTCGCCTTTCGCTCCCGACAGAAGGGGCACCCGCCCTGACCGTCGGGCGGATTGACGTACCAGTGACGGCAAACCGGACACCGCGCGGCCCGGTATACCGACATCTGCCCGCATTTCTCGCATTTAAGCGGCCAGGCCTTGAAATCCATCGGCTGGCGCGTCTTGCTTACTGCCCGGCAAGCGGGATTAGCGCAGGCCACATGCAGGGTCGCCCAGGGGGTGGGCTCTTCAACCTTGAGGGATGAACCGCCCAGGGTCAGTACGCCGATGAACCAGTTGACGCCCAGCACTAGGACTATGCCACCCAAGAGTAGCCCGGCCAGACGAACCAGGGGGGTTCGCCACAACAGGCTGGGGTCCTGGCGTAAACCCTCCCGCCAGGCGATCCAGCGGGCCGGCAGACCGGCCAGCCACTGACGGACGGCCAGTATCAGCCCGGCAATAGCTGCCAAGAGTCGGTGGGTCACGGCGAACCTATTATGGAGGCCCCAGGCCGCGGAGGCCAGATTTTTCCTTTTGACAACTGGCCGGGCGGACTTAGAATGGTAAATTCTGGTTTACCAGAGCCGGTCCGTCAGGCGGGGTCCCCCGCACCTGCGGGTGCCCGCGGCTGGGCAGCGCTGCTGTAGCTCAGTGGTAGAGCGCCTCCTTGGTAAGGAGGAGGTCATGGGTTCAAGCCCCATCAGCAGCTTCCTGGATCCCTGCCGGTGCCGGACATGAGGCGTCGATAGCAGGAGCGTAATAGGGAACGGTGGCCCCCAGTCGGCCACACCGGGCAGCAAGCTTCCCCGGTTGAGAGTCGGAGAGTCGTTATGGCCAAGGGCGTATTTGAGCGAACCAAACCGCACGTGAACGTTGGGACGATCGGTCACGTCGACCACGGCAAGACCACGTTGACGGCCGCGATGACCGCCGTCCAGGCGGCCCGCGGACTGGGGACCTACAAGTCGTACGACGAGATCGCCAAGGCGTCGGAGAAAGACGGTCGGCGGGACGCCACCAAGATCCTCACCATCGCTACCGCCCACGTGGAATACGAGACCGATAAACGCCACTATGCCCACATCGACTGCCCCGGGCACGCCGACTACGTCAAGAACATGATCACCGGTGCGGCCCAGATGGACGGGGCGATCCTGGTGGTCAGTGCCGCCGACGGCCCGATGCCCCAGACTCGCGAGCACGTCCTGCTGGCCCGTCAGGTCAACGTCCCGGCCCTGGTGGTCTTCCTCAACAAGACCGACCTGGTGGACGACCCCGAGCTGCTCGACTTGGTCGAAATGGAAGTCCGCGAGCTACTCAATAAGTACGAGTTCGACGGCGACAACATCCCGGTCATCAAGGGTTCGGCCATTGAGTGCCTCAAGGCCGCCCTGGAGAAGAAGGAGGGTGGTTATCAGCCCATCCTGGACCTGATGGACGCCCTGGACACCCACATCCCGCAGCCGGTCCGCGATCAGGACAAGCCGTTCCTCATGCCGGTCGAAGACGTCTTTAGCATCAAGGGCCGCGGCACGGTCGGCACCGGCCGGATCGAGCGCGGCACGGTCCGGGTGGGCGACGAGGTGGAGATCGTCGGGCTGCACGACCGTAAGAATTGGCGGACGGTCGTGACCGGGGTGGAGATGTTCAACAAAACCCTGGATGTCGGAATTCCGGGCGATAATGTGGGCGTGCTGCTGCGGGGCGTGGAAAAGCACGAGCTGGAGCGCGGGATGGTGCTGTCCAAGCCGGCCACCATCACCCCCCACACCATGTTTCTGGGTGAGGTCTACGTTCTGAAAAAGGAGGAAGGCGGCCGGCACACCCCCTTCTTCCCCAAGTACCGCCCCCAGTTCTATTTCCGGACCACCGACGTGACCGGGGAGATCATGGAGCTGCATGCTCGGGACGGCAGCAAAGCCGAGATGTGCATGCCCGGCGACAATATTCAAATGAAAGTGCAGATTATCAGCCCGATCGCGATGGAAGAGGGCCTGCGATTCGCCATCCGCGAGGGCGGACGGACCGTCGGCTCGGGCGTGGTGACCAAAATCCTCGAATAAGGAGTCGTCAGCAGTCTGTCGTCGGCCTGCCTCTCCCGGGCCGGCCGGTCAACCGGCCTCAGGCGGTGGGCAGCAGTCCCGCTCAGGATGTGTGAGCCGGCGACACGGATCGGAATGCCAGGCGCTTGCAATCCGGGGGCCGGTGGGTGCCGGGCGCTCCGAATGAGCGCCGGCGGCCGGCGAAAGGTAATGTAGAAGCGGTGTGCTATGGCCAAAGCGCAGAAACGCGAATGGGTCTGGTTGCAGTGCACCGAGACCGGGGATCTGAATTATCGGACTACCGTCAACGTGCAGGGTGGAACGCCCAAGCTCCAGTTGATGAAGTACTGTCCGCGACTGCGCAAGCGTACCTTGCACAAGATCAAGCGGAAGTAAGCCCGGGCGGCGGCCGGCACGCATGAACCGGTCCCAACCGAGGTCCAATGACACGGATTGGCACAGGAGCGTAGCTCAATTTGGCAGAGCAGCTGATTCCAAATCAGCAGGTTGGGGGTTCGAGTCCCTCCGCTCCTGGTAGGTAGGCCAACATGGCGGATCCGGTCGATACCGACATCGAAGCTCAGCAGCGGCCCCCGGCGCCTTCATCGGCCCCGGCTCGTACCGCGGCCCGCTCCCCGTTCCAGGTTCTCAAGCCCGGCCAGGGCATACACGTCCGCTGGGGGTCGGCCATCGGAGCCGGCGCCTTGGCGGTCTTCGCTGCCGAATTCGTCTGGAGCAAGAGCCAGCTCTTCGCGGTGGTCGAGCGAAGCTATTTGGTTCGCCTGCTGCTGCCGGTGGTGGTTCTGCTGGGCCTGGGCTACCTGATCTTCTGGCTGGTCGGGCGGAACCCGAAGGTGGTGGACTTCATGATCGCCACCGAGGGGGAAATGAAGAAGGTGAACTGGTCCAGCCGCAAAGAGGTCTGGGGGGCCACCAAGGTGGTGATCGTCACGGTCCTGGCGCTGGCCTTGATCCTGTTCGTCGTAGACATGTTCTTCATCGCGCTTTTCAGCGCCATGCACGTGCTGAAGCTGGACGTGGTGCAGGCCCTGTTCGGTCCCGGAACGGAATGATGTCGGCCAACCAGTCGGAGTCGAGCCCGGGGTCGCCGGACGGTCAGGCTGTGGAAATGCCGGCCGTCCAGGCTTCCCAGAACCCGCTGCCCGAAGACCACCCGCCGGAAGCTTCTCCGCCCGAGGCCCCTGCTTCGCCGTCCGCCCGCCAGGCCGGCTCGCATCCGCCGCTCAAGTCCAGCTCTCCGGTCGGCGAGAAGCTGGAGCTGGTGCGGCCGGGAATGAACTGGTATGTGCTGCGGGTGGCCTCAAACAAAGAAGACCAGGTGCGTGAGGCCCTGGAGCGCAAGGTCAAGATCGAGCAACTGGAAGACCGGGTCGGCCGCATCCTGGTCCCGACCCAGCGGGAGAAACGGGTTCGCGGCGGGACGGCCCGGATTTACCAGCGCAAGCTGTATCCGGGGTACGTCTTTGTGGAGATGGCCACTGACAGCGATGGGCGCATCCCGGAGAACGTCTGGTTCGTGATCAAGGAGACCACCGGCGTTGGAGACTTCATCGGCTCGGGCGGCAAACCGTCACCCATGCCGATGCCCGACGTGGAGAAGATGCTGGCGGCCACCATCCGGCCGGAAGAGGGAGCGGTGGTCCCGTTGGCCTTCAAGCCGGGCGACCGGGTGAGGGTCACGGAGGGCCCGTTCGAGAACTTCGAGGGAACGGTGGAAGAGGTGAATCCTCAGAAGGGTACGGTGCGGGTGATAGTGGCGATCTTCGGGCGGCCCACGCCGATCGAGATCGAATATTGGCAGATTGAGCAGGTTTAGGGGGTCGAATGTGCCGCGGGCGCCATCCCGCGGGGCCCGTCCTTGCCAGTTGGTCGGCAGGCCTGGAACCGCAGGTCAAGTCCGGCTAAACTGGGGGTTTTTAGCCGCCGCCGATTGCGGCGACCAAGAGGTGTTGAGGCTCGTTTATGGCCAAGGCGGTCATTGCGAAGATCAAAGTGCAGGCCCCGGGCGGCAAGGCGACGCCGGCGCCGCCGATTGGGCCCGCGCTGGGCCAGCACGGCGTGAACATCGGGCAGTTCGTCCAGCAGTTCAACGAGCGCACCAAGCATCTGGATGGGATCACCTGTCCGGTAGAGATCACGGTTTACAAGGACAAGAGTTTCGATTTCGTAGTCAAGAGTCCGCCGGCCGCGGTCTTGTTGATGAAGGCGGCCAAGCCGCTGGACCCGACGCAGGCGATCGTGGAGAAAGGCTCGGGCGAGCCGAATCGCAACAAAGTGGGCCGGGTTACCCGTGCGGATGTCCGCAAGATCGCCGAGACCAAACTGAAGGATTTGAACGCTTTCGACCTGGATGCCGCCATGCGGATCATCGCCGGGACCGCCCGGTCGATGGGGATCGAGATAGTAGATTGAGCCGGAGCCACCCGGATCGGTGTTGAGGTCATACGATGATAATGTGCCGGAGTGACGGATGGGCCGCGAATCGCCCCCTTAGCGGCGCGTTGTTGCTTTAGGCAAATGGCTGCTGGCCGGACCACGGGCCGCACTTACCAGTGGGAGCTTGAAGATGCGGGCGCGCAGCAAGCGATACAGAAAAGATGCCGAGAAGGCGCCTTCTAAACCGGTGTCCCTGGACGAGGGGATACGGATCCTTAAAAGCTTCTCGAAGACCAAGTTCGACCAGACCGTGGACCTGGTCTGCCACCTGGGGATCGATCCCCGCCAGGCAGACCAGATGATTCGGGGGTCGATCAGCCTTCCGAAGGGCATCGGGGTCAGCAAGCGGGTGATCGCGTTCTGCAACGAGGCAGACGTGGCGGCGGCCAAGGCGGCCGGGGCGATCGAGGCCGGCGCCGACGATCTGGTCGAGAAGGTGCAGAAGGGCTGGACCGACTTCGACGTGGCAATCGCCCATCCTTCGCTGATGGGCAAGGTGGGTAAGCTGGGCCGGATCCTCGGCCCCCAGGGCAAGATGCCCTCGCCCAAGAGCGGGACGGTCACCCCGGACATCCTGACGGCAGTCAAGGAGTATGCGGCCGGCAAGGTGGAGTTCCGCAACGATGCGGGCGGCAACGTTCACGCCGTAGTCGGCAAGCTGAGCTTCCCGGAAGCGGATTTGAAGGCCAACGTGTTGGCGTTCGTGGACCATATCCGTCGGCTGAGGCCGGCTTCGGCCAAGGGTCAGTTCATCAAGAAGGTCTGCGTGAGTGGGACCATGACGCCGGCAGTGCAGGTTGAGATTTCGGCCGCGGCCGCGGAGTAGAGGACATGAGCAAACCGGTCAAGGAACTGATTACTCGCGAGCTGGCCGCCCGCTACGCCAACGCGACCGACGCGGTATGGATCGAGCTGGTCGGACTGGACGGCATCAGCACCAACGAGTTCCGCCGTGACCTGCGGGCCCGCAAGATGCGCCTGGAAGTGGTCAAGACTTCGCTGTTCCGCCGAGCCTGCCAGAACGGTCCCCTGGCCCCGCTGGCGGCCGCGGTCAGCGGGCCGGTGGCCTTGGTCACTGGGGAGTCCACCGCCGTCGAGCTGGCCAAGGTGCTGGAAGAATGGCTGCCCAAGTTCCCCAAGAACCTGCGCATCCGCGGGGCGGTTTTGGAAGGCGAATACCTGGATGAGACCCGCGTCAAGCAGCTTTCCAAGATGCCGACCCGAGCGGAACTGCGCGCCCGGGCGGTGCAGATTATCCTGACCCCCGGTCGCCGGGTGGCCGCTGCCATACTCTGCCCCGCCGTCAACCTGGCCGGTTGCCTCAAGACGCTGATCGACCGGCTGGAGAAGGGCCAGCCGGTCGCCGCCGGTTCGGCCTGACACGCTGGAGGTGGCGGCCCGGCAGACCTGGTCCGGCTCCAAGCCGGCCGGAAGAATCGCAGACTTCGAGGGACGCGCTCTGACTGCTCCCGGCGGGATTAAATGAGACCAGCGGGGTCTCGGCTATCAGAGCGATCCAGGCGGTTTGTCAGGGAGTGATCACACATGGCAGAAGCACCTGCCGCAACTAAGGCGGTCGACCCGACCATCAAGGACCTGGGCGACCGGATTGTCGGCCTCACCCTCGTGCAGGCCAAGGCGCTGGCGGACTATCTCAAAGAAGCCTATGGAATCGAGCCGGCGGCCGGCGGCGGCGTCATAATGGCGGCCGCTCCGGGGGCGCCGGGGGCCGCGGCTGCGGGCGCCGCTCCAGCCGCGGAAGAAAAAACCGAGTTCACATTGATCCTCAAGTCGGCCGGCGACAAGAAGTTGCCCGTGATCAAGGTGGTGCGGGCGGCCCGCAGCGATCTGGGCCTGAAGGAAGCCAAGGCCCTGGTAGACGAGGCCCCCAAGCCGCTGCTGGAAGGGGTCAGCAAGGCGGACGCCGAACGCTGGAAGAAGGAGCTTGAAGAAGCCGGCGCGACCGTCGAAATCCAGTGATTCGCTGGACCTTCTTCGACCATCGCCACGGGTACCCCGCAGAGCCCGGCCAGCTCCCCGGCTCTCTTGGCGCGCCAAGAATGCCGTGTCGCCCGCCCGAACCGAATATGCCAAGGCGGCGACCGAATGCCCCGTAGAGCAATGTTCGCCCGGCACGGTGTTACTGTGCCGCAATCTGTCCGAGCCCCGACCGCAAGGGAGGGCCAAGGCAGTGACGGACAGCCCATCGGTGGGGCGTTAAACCGCTCCACGATGGTCGTGGCTCCGGTTCAATACGCCGGGGTCTGCGCGAGGTGTTGACCTGGCAGGTCGCCGGCGCCGAGCGCGGCCCCTCGCAGGCCCGGCAGGTACTCAGGCAGGAGAGCGAAAATGAAACTTCTGGCGTTAGTCATGTCGGCCCCGGTTGTGTTCGCCGCGACCGGGTGCGCGCCGCTGGTCCAAGCCACCGGTGATTTCTCATTTACCCATCCGTGGCAGGACTACCGGCGGGTCGTGGTTCGCGTCAGGAACGGGCCGGTCGAAGTGCGTTCGGCCCCGGGCGACCAGATCAGCATCTCGGGGACCAAGCGGGTCTCGGGAGTCACGTTGGCCGAGGCGGAGCAGAATCTGGAGCAAATCACCATCGAGGCTGAGCCGGACCCGCAGCACGCGGAGACCTTCCGGGTCGAGGTGCGCTGCCCGGACGAACTGCGCAACCGCTCAGCGTCGGTCAAACTGTGTGTTGATCTGCCGCATCGCTGCGAGGCCGCGGTCGAAACCACCAACGGCTCGATCCACGTGGCCGGGCTGACCGGGGAGGTGGTGCTGGAATCGAGCAACGGGAGCCTGCGTGCCACCGATGTGCAGGGGGCGCTGAATGCCGTCACCTCCAACGGCCGGATCGAAATCCGGCAGATCGCCGGCCCAGTCCAGGCCCGGACCAGTAACGGTAGCATCCAGGTTGAAGGGGTCGGCGGCCAGTGCACACTGCGTACTTCCAACGGCGATATCCGCCTGGTCGCAGACAGCACTTTCCGGGGCCCGGTCGAGCTGCGAACCAGCAACGGTTCGATCCACGCCACGCTGCCGACCGGTCTGGATGCCGAGCTACGCCTGTCCACCAGCAACGGTCGGGTGCATGTCGCTTTGGGCGGTGCAACGCTAAAAGCCGCCCAGGCTAGCCGGACGCGCTTCGATGCCATCATGAACGCCGGCGGCAATCTGATTCTGGCTGAGACCTCGAACGGCTCGATCATTGTAGATGGCCGCTGAGGGCCAACCGGGCTGGACCCGGCCCAACTTGCGGCCTCCCGCTCGATTCCAACCGCGGCGGTGCACGCCCGGCCGGGTGCCGCTCGTGTCGCTGCCCCGGGCGCTGCTCAGGCGACTACGCCGATTTTGACGCCGCCGGAGCCGCATCGGTGCGCCGCCGCATAGCTATTCCCCCCGGCAGCGCCGAACGGTGTTCCCGGATTTCCACGCTCGGTGTGCCGGGCTCCGATCGTCGGCCCGTCGCTCACGCTCCGGGCCCTGGTGGCTTGACTGCCCCTTGGCGGTCGCGGACCATGAGTGGTCGCTGACCGCAGGGAAGAGCACATGGTCACCGGCCGACCGCTCGGGGTCACGTTGTGGAATGTCCGCTACCGCCGTTGGCTGCCGGCGATGGTGGTCGCAGCGATCGCGGCCGGCACTTCCGCGACGCTGGGCTGGAGGTTGCTCGTTTGGTATCGGTCGAGCCGGATAATGCAGCTCTTGCAGGCTGGGTCCCCGGACTCCCGCAAGGCCGGGGCGTGGGAAGCAGCGGACCGGAAGACCCCTCGGGCCATCGGGTTCATTGCCGATCAGTTGGCTGCTTCGGCTGAGCCCGACCCCCAGGTTCGCGAAAGCTATGTATACGCGCTCGGCCGGGCCGGCGGACCGCAGCACTTTGATCTGGTCGCGGCCCTGATCGAACGCGAGCCGGCCGGGTGGGTTCGGCAGGCAGCCTGGCTGGCAGCCGCCCGGTTGGCCCCCGAACGTTTTGCCGAGCTGGCTGCGCGTCATGGGGATTCAGAGCAGCCATGGGATCAGATCGGCGTGGCGGCGGCCTGGCTGGAACTTGGAGATGTGCGGGGGGTGGAAGTGTTGCTGCACTGGGCCGTGCGGGGCGACGCCGGTCAACGGCAGGCCTCGTCGGCGGCCATGTATCGCAGGCTGGCACCACTGCTGGAGGCCCTGGGGCGATGGCCTCTTCGGGCTCAGCCTGCCGAGGGCCAGACCTGGTCACCGGAGCTGGTCGCCGCGATCGCTGACCGCTGCCGGCAGCTTGACCTGCCGGCGATCGCGGCCGACCTGCGGCGGGCACTGGAGCGGTCTGCCGGTTTGCGGCGTGACCTCGGACGCTTGAATGGAGCGCGACGGCGTCTGGCGAGGCTGCTGTTGGACCAGGAGTAGCCAGCGGCCGGCAGGGGCTGGTAAGCCGCCACCTGGCTGCGGCTTAGGCAGGCCACGCCCGGGATGGGGTGCAGCCCGTGCGAGCCTGAAAGTCCGGGCACTTCAGGCCGGACAATGCGAGGTAGCAGATGAAGCGACCCAAGATCACGATCGTCGGGGCCGGCAATGTGGGCGCCACCGCGGCCCACTGGGCAGCCGCCAAGCGATTGGGCGACCTGGTAATGGTCGATCTCCAGGAAGGGCTGCCGCAAGGCAAGGCTCTGGACCTGCTCGAGGCCGGACCAGTCGAAGGCTACGACCTAACCATCGTTGGGGCCAATGATTACGAGGCCTCGGCCGATAGCAACCTGGTCATCATCGCCGCCGGCCACCCACGCAAACCCGGCCTGGCTCGCGATCAACTGCTTAAATCCAGCGTGAAGATGGTCGCGGAAGTGACTGCCCGCGCGGTCGAAAAGAGCCCGGAAGCGATTCTGATCGTGGTTTCGGCTCCGGTGGAAGCCATGACTTATGTCGCCCACCAGGTGTCCGGGCTGCCGGCCCAACGGGTGATCGGTCAGGCCGGCGTGCTGGATGCCGCCCGGCTGCGGACCTTCGTGGCCGCCGAACTCGGGTGCAGCGTCGAGGACGTGCAGGCCATTCTGCTGGGGAGCCATGGTGATGATCTGGTGGTTCTGCCACGGTACACCAGCGTGGCCGGCATCCCCATCACGCAGCTTATCGCTCCCGGGAAGCTCGAAGAGATCATTACCCGCACCCGTAACGGCGGAGCCGAGATCGTCAACCTGCTCAAGAGCGGCAGCGCCTACTACGCTCCGGCCGCGGCAACCATCGCAATGGCCGAATCGATCGTCCGGAACCGACGACGAGTTCTGCCGTGTGTCGCCTACTGCGACCAGGAGTATGGCGCAGGCGGACAGTTCGTCGGCGTGCCCTGCGTCCTCGGCCGCGATGGGGTCGAGAAGGTTATCGAGGTAAAGCTGGAGCCGCACGAGCGAGAAGCCTTCCAGGCTAGCCTGGAGCACACCAGACAGCTTTGCGAAACGGCCAGGAAGTTCCTGCCCAGCTAGGCGCGGGCTGGTGCCCACCGGCCGTCTGAGCCAGCCGGCCCGGCAGCCTCACCGGCGACCAGCCCCCCGGCCGCGAGGCCCTCAGGACTCGTCGCCTTCCCGGCGCTGGATATCGGCTCCGACCGCACGCAGTTTCTCGTCGATCCGCACGTAGCCCCGCTCGATATGGTAAATGCGATTGACCCGCGTGGTACCGCGAGCCGCCAGCCCGGCCAGCACCAAGGCGGCCGATGCTCTCAGGTCGGAGGCCATGACCGGGGCGGCGATGAGTCGCTTGACTCCCTGCACGATCACGGTCGGACCCTCCTTGCGCAAATGGGCGCCCATGCGGCTCAACTCCGCCACGTGCAGGAAGCGGTCCGGAAAAACCTTCTCGGTGATGATGCTGTTTCCGTCCGCCAGGCACAGCAGAGCCATGATCTGAGCCTGCAAGTCGGTCGGGAAGCCCGGGAACGGCTGGGTGGTCACGTCCACCGGCTCCAGCCGACGGGCCGACGAAACCGTCACCCCGCGTTCGCTCCGCTCGACGTTGACCCCGATCGCGGTCAGACGGTCGACGAAGGCCATCAGGTGATCCAGCCGGCAGTTCTCCAGGGTGAGTTCTCCATTGGTGATGGCGCTGGCGACCATGAATGTGCCAGCCTCGATCCGGTCCGGGATGATCCGGTACTCGCAGCCGTGCAGTTCTTTGACGCCCTCGATGACTATCCGGGGCGTGCCCTGCCCGGTGATCGAGGCCCCGCACTTGTTGAGGAAATTGGCCAGGTCGACTACCTCCGGCTCGCAGGCGGCCATCTCAATCACCGTCAGCCCCTCGGCCAGCGTGGCCGCCATCATAGCATTGGCGGTCCCCAGCACCGTCGAGCCGAAGGGGCCGCCCAGGAACATCTCCGAGCCATGCAGTTTCTTGGTCTTGGCTACGATGTCGCCGTTGACCAGCTCAATGTCCGCCCCCAGCAACTGCATGGCCCGCAGGTGGAGGTTGACCGGGCGGTCACCGATGGCGCAGCCTCCCGGCATGGACACTTGGGCCCGGTGTCGCTTGGCCAGCAGAGGGCCCAACACGCAGATGGAAGCCCGCATCTTGCGAACGATGTCGTACTCCGCTCGACAATTCATCTCATCGCGGGCGACCAGGCGCAAGGCGCCGTCCGGTCGCCATTCCACCTCGACTCCCAGCTTGCTGAGTAGCTCGGCCAGGAAGGTCACGTCGCTGACCGGCGGAACGTCGTGCAGAATCACCTCCCCCTCGCACATCAGCGAGGCCGCCATGATGGGCAGGGCTGCGTTCTTGGCCCCGCTGATGCGGACCGTGCCTCGCAGTCTCGGCCCGCCATTTATCTCAAAGTATGCCAGACCCACGGTTCCTCCTTGCGACCTCGCTCGTCCCGGGTACCCGCCATGCGTGTCGCCGGCCGGCAACTCCACCGCCGGCGGCTATCGCTTCCGGTCTGACCGCCGCACGTGGATCACCCGCTCGTATCCCGCCCCGTCGCGGTAGGTCACCATATCCTGCCAATCTGGTTCCGCCAAGAGCGGACGTACGCGGTCGGCCTGGTCGTACCCGATTTCCATCAGCAGGTGTCCGCCGGGCCTGATCCAAGTGGGTGCTTGGGCCAAGATGGGGCGGATCAGGTTGAGGCCGTCGGGACCGGCGAAGAGCGCGAGTCGGGGTTCAAAATCGCGCACGGTCCGCTCAACCAGAGGGTCGGCAGTGCTCACGTATGGGGGGTTGCAGACCAGGATGTCGAAGGCATCCGGGCCGCCGGCCGATCGAGCTTGCTCCCAGGGCTCGAACAGGTTGCCGGCCCGGAACTCGATCCGATCAGCGACTGCGTGTCGCTCGGCGTTTCGCCGAGCGACGGCCAGCGCGGCTTCGGAAACGTCGCTGGCAAACAGCCGGGCCTGCGGTAAGTGCCGCGCCAGGCTGACGATGATGCAACCGCTACCGGTACCCAGGTCCAGCACAGCACACTGGTCCGCTGCCAGTTGGCGGGCCAAATGAATCGTCCGCTCCACCAGTGTTTCAGTTTCCGGGCGCGGTATCAGGACATCCGGCCCGACCTCGAAAGTCAGCGAGAAGAACTCCTTGGTGCCAGTCAGGTATGCGATCGGGTAGCCGGTGGCGGCCTTTCTTACCAGCTCCCGAAACTCGTTCAGAACCTCCGGACCGGGTGCCTGCTCGAATCGGGTGTACAGCTCGATGCGCTGGCAGCCCAGGGCATGTGCCAGGAGTAGTTCGGCACACAAGCGTGGGGACTGGATGCCGCTGCGTTTGAGATACTCGCGTGTCCAGCTCAGCAGGCGGGCTATCGTCCATGCCGACGCGTCGGTCTCGGCGCCGTTCATAGCGGCACTATACCGCTGTAGCTCCGGCTGTCCAAAGCCTACGGTCCCCCACGCCCCAACGCCGGATCAGGTCGAGCTTGAGGCTCCCGAGGGCGACACACACCTGGACGGTCCTGAGCCGGCGATGTCAGTCCGGGAATCAGAGCCCCGACCGTGGGGCAGGGGGCATAGAAGCGGGTCCGTGAACGCAACCGGCCCTCACCATTGGCGGTTAGCTGCCCGAAAATACCGGTTCGCGTCGGCCCGGACGGCTTCCAGCGCACCCTCTCCCGCTGGTCAAATCGTTCCTTGGCGCGACAGTAATCACGGCGGCCAGCCGCAAGCTGGTAGATTCAGCCGGGCGCGATTCCGGTGAGGCAGTGTGCTAGCCGCGCCGCCCGCCGCCCCGCGGGCCGCCGCGGAACTCACGGCCACCGCGGCCGGTGTTGCTACCGGCAGGACGCGGGCGAGCCTCGTTCACGGTGAGTTTGCGGCCGTCGATCTGGGTACCGTTGAGCCCGTCGATGGCGGCCGCGGCCTGGGCGTCGTCTTCCATCTCGACGAAGCCGAAGCCGCGTGATCGGCCGGTCTCACGATCCCGAATGATGGACACGTTGTTTACCGTCCCGAAGGCGCCGAAGGCCGACTCAAGCCCCTCTTCGGTGGTCTGATACGCCAGATTGCCTACGTAGATCTTCTTCAACTTCTGCTCCTACACGCGCGGCGACCAAATGATGCGCCTGGGCCTGGCGGCCCCGAAACCAACTATGACCACTTGTTGCCGAAGGGAGATCTCGCAGCCAGGGCAGGGACGATTCCGATCGGACCAACAAACACAAGGCAAGTATAGCCCGGCCCTGGTGGTCCGTCAATCAGGTTTGCCTGGCTGTCCGCACGGTCGGTTGCCGGGCGAGCCGGACTTGTTTTCCCCTTCATTGACCGTCGGGAGCTGCCGGCAGGCGTGCGACCGGGTAGAGGCTGTGCCGGGCGTCCCAATATGGCGAACGGCGGTAGAAGAAATCCAGCCGCTGGCTCGGGTCCTGGGCGAATGCCTGGTCGTTTTTCAGTCGATCCTCGAATTCAGCCCGGAGTCCGGGGTCTGCGGCCAGCATCCGCCGCGCAATCGGTTCCAAAATATAAGGCTCGAAGTACTCCTTGCGCTCAAATATGGTGTTGAAAAACCCCCACCTTACCAAACTGTCTGGTGCATCCGGTTCCAACAGGTTTACGATGACCCGGGCCCGCGGCTGGTCGAGGGGGACGACCAACGTGCCGGCCTGGAACTCTTCCACCCGCCGGGTGGGGATCGCCCGGAACCGCGTCATTTGCCTACCTTCGTAGGGCTTGGGCTCGAACGTCACGTCTTCAAAGCGGTATGACTCAACCTCTAGCGACTGCGGCACTTGCAACCGAAAGAACCGTACGCCGTGCAGCTTGATCCGCCGGATTACCTCCGTCCACTCCGGGGGTATCAGATACGCCATCGGGGGAGAAACCGCCTGGGATACACGCCATTGATCGAAGAAGTCGGTCTGGAGATCAATCGGTATTTGGGTGTATTCAGTCACTTGGTTGCCAGTCACTTCGCTGTCGCGAAGCTGCTGCTGGAAGGCCCGGTAGGTAATTCGGCGGGGCTGCTCGACCAGCTCGAATCGGATCGGGACGCCGCCGTCCGGTCCGGCCCCGCGGGTGGCTGCGGTCTGTCGGTCAGCCATGCGGGTCAGCGTCCGCAGGTCGGCCGCGTGCCGATGCACCGCCTCGAGAATCCGGGTAAGCACCTGGTAGGTAGCCTGCACCCGACGGGCATACGGCAGCAGCGCGTGGGTTTCAACCAGGACCGCCGGCCGATTGCAAGCCGCCGAGTAACCGGTTGACAGCCGCGGCTCCATCGGCCCGGTCGCGACGATTCCAGCCGTCAGGTCCCGTGCGTCCCGTGGAAATGAATAGGGCAACGCCGCGTAACCGTCCGCCGAAAGCCATGAGAGAAGCTCCCGCAGCAGCGTATCCGAGGTCCATCTGGCAATCGCTTCCGGGACCTCCTCGCCGGTGGTGGCCGCGTAGAAGAGATCGTAACGATGGTGGTGGCCGTTGGTGGTGTGGTCATCGATCAGCAGGTCGGGCTGCCATTGGTTCCATAGTTTCAGCCAGGCTTGCATTTCGACCGCGTCGGCCTTGATGTAGTCGCGGTTCAGGTTCAGGTTGACCGCGGTCGTACGCCAGCCCATCTCCTCCGGGCCGTTCTGGTTGATCCGGTTGTACGGGCCGAAGCGTTCCCACCCGTCCACGTTGAAGATGGGGATGATGAGCAGATTGACTTTATCGAGCAGTGAGGCTCGGGTTCCGGTAATCAGGATGTCTCGGGCCAGGGCCAGGCTGGCGTCCGTCCCTTCGCATTCGCCGGGGTGAATCCCGTTTTGTATCAAAACCAGCGGCTTGCGACTGGCCCGAGCCTTGCCTGGATCGAAAGCCTGCTCGGAGGACAGAGCCAGCAGGGGCAGCTCACGTCCCTGGCCGCTTCTGCCGAACGAGAGATATCGGGCCTGCGGCGACGCGGCCGCCAGCCGACGACAGAATTCCCTCACCTCGGCGTAGCGAGCTGTGCGAGTGTAGGCGGTGCGTTCGGCGCAGGTCAGCCAGGTCTGGGGCAGGCCGCCCGGGGCCGGACCGGCCGGAGGGCCGGGGGATTCACAACTGACGGACGGGATGAAGCTTACCAAGATCAACCAAGTCAGCCTGGCTCGGCGGCGGGTGGCCATAGTGGCATGCCTCCAGTTTTCAGCCTGTTTTGACCTCAGCGACATAAGCTGAAGGATTGCAGGCTGCAAACGAGAGAGATCCCTCCACCGGATCACGCTGTCCGGCTCGCTGGGTGGAATGATACACGATCAGCCGACCGGTCACCCGCTCGACTCCGCCGATCGAAGCCCCAAGCGTAGGCGCGGATCCGAACCCAACCCCGCAAGCGCATAACCGGCCCGGACGCGCGTCCTGGACGATCCCGGCCGGCGGCGAATTGTTCCGCCTGACATCGGATGCCCGCGTTCCGTGGCCGGATTCAGCCTCCGGCGACGTGGCCGGTCAGCATTGTCAAAGCCTGTCGCGACGTTGGCCGGCCGCGAAGTGCACTAGCGACTTTGCACTGGGCCGGCGTCGATCGCTTCAGCCAGGTACTCGATCGGATGCCGGGCCGGCACGCCGAGGTGGTGCTCGATATGCTGGCGACAACTGAAGCCCGAAATCGCCACCTGCGCCTCACCTCGGGCCCGGATGGCCGGGAACAGTCGCAGCTCGCCAATCGCCCTGGCCACTTCGTAATGCTCCACTTCGTGGCCGAAGCTGCCGGCCATCCCGCAGCAGCCGCTGTCGATCTCGCTGGCCTGGCCGCCAGTGCACGCATTGAGCAAGGCCATCGCATCCTCGGTTCCCAGCAGGGCCTTTTGGTGGCAGTGGCCGTGGTAGAGCAGCCGGACCGTCCGGCTGCGAACCCGAAGGGTCTGGGGATGCTCGCGCAGGTGTCGGACGACGAAAGATTCGATCGTGGTCGCATGCGCGGCGACGCAGCGGGCTGCCGACGTGCGGACGAGCTGCGGCAGCTCGTCCAGCAGCACGGAAATGCAACTCGGCTCGCTTCCGACTATCCAGATGTCCCGCTCGGCATACGGCGCCAGTATCCGCACGTTCGCCTCGGCCAGAGCAGCGGCCTCCCTCAGCAGTCCTTTGCTTATCAGCGGGCGCCCGCAGCATTCCACTGGCGGGACCCGCACCTGATACCCCAGCGCTTCCAGCACCTTGACCGTCGCCTGGCCTACCTGCGGCAGGAAAAAGTTGGTCCAGGTGTCCACGAAGTACACAACTGGCGGTCGCGCCTGCCCGCCGGGGGGCGGACCGGTTGCCCTCCGGTCGCGGGCGGCCCACCATTGCCTGAAGGTAGGCCGAGCCAACGGCGGCAGCGGAAATCGGTGGTCCAGACCAAACCAGTGCTCCAGAATTACCCCCGTGATCCTGTGCCGCATGATCCGGTTGCTGACCGGAGCCAACTGACTGGCCAGCCGGACCAGCCGGGGAATCTCTGTGATCAATCGGCTGCGGCGTGGCACGCCCCGGATCCGGTTGCGGTGGGCCAGCCATTCCGTCTTCAAGCGGGCCAAGTCGACGCCGCTGGGGCATTCTTTGCGGCAGGCCTTGCAGCTCAGGCACAAGTCCATCACCTGATCGAGGGCCGGATCGCCTAGCCCGGCCAGCGGGCCGCGGTTGGACAGCGCGACTCGCAGAGCGTTCGCCCGGGCCCGCGTTGTGTGCAGCTCCGAGCCGGTCGCCATATAGGACGGGCACATGGTGCCGGTCAGCCGCTGCCGGCACTCGCCGATCCCGGTGCACATCTCGGCCAGGCCGGCCAGGCCGCCCCAGGTGCTGAAATCCAGGATCGTGGTTGGCTGTTGCGACTGATAGCCCGCCCCGTAGCGCAGATTGGCGTCCATGGGCAGCGGATCGACGATCTTGCCCGGATTCAGAATCCCCAGGGGGTCGAACACGCTCTTGATGGTCCTGAACGCCTCGACCAGGCGCGCCCCGTACAACTTCTCAAGCCAAATTGAGCAAGCGATTCCGTCCCCGTGCTCCCCGTTCATCGTCCCCCCCAGCTCCGCCACCAGGGAGCAAACTCGCTCCGCGATCCGCCGCATCCGCTGAATGTCGTCGGCCGACTTGAGGTCCAGGGCCGGCCGCACGTGGAGGCATCCAACCGAGGCGTGGGCGTAGTGGCCCGTTCGCTCTATGCCTTCTTCCGCCAAAAGCTGGTCCAGCCGCTGAATGTACTGTGGCAACCTGGCCGGATCGACCGCGGCGTCCTCGATGAAGGCATACGGCCGCCGATCCCCGGGCCGGGACATCAGCAGCCCCAGTCCGGACTTGCGGACCTGCCACACGTCGGCCTGGGCGGCCGGATCGGTGATGATCTGATAGTTTTGCGCCCCGGATCGGCTCCGCAGGTCCGACTCCAGTTCGGCCAGCCGCTTTTTCAGCCGAGCCTGGTCCTGGTCGAAAAGCTCGCAGACCAGGACGGCTTTGGGTGCTCCGGTCACCCACCATCGCCGGCCGGCCAGTCCCGGGTGGTCGCGGGTGGCATCCAGGATCAGGTCGTCGATCAACTCGACGGCGGCCGGCCGGTGTTCGAGGATCGGACTGACGACCTCCAAGGCCGCCAGCAACTCGTCGAACTGAACCACCAGCAGGCCCCTGCAACGTGGCAGAGGGGTGAGCCGGAGCGTCGCCCCGACGATGATGGCCAGCGTGCCCTCGCTGCCGCAGATTACGGTCTCGGCGTTTACCCTTCCGCCGGCGGTATGGAGTCGGTCGAGGGCGTAGCCGGCGTTGCTGCGCAGCAGCTTGGGAAAACGGGCCGCGATCTCGTCGCGATAGTCGCGGACCACCGTCGCAAGAACCTGGTTGCAGCGCTGGGCCAGCGGGTTATCCGTAGCATCTGACCCCGCTCCCCAGGTGCAGACCGACCCATCGGCCAGCACCACTTCGACACTGAGCAGATGATCGACGGTGCGTCCGTACAGCAGGGAGTGCGCGCCGCAGGAGTTGTTGGCGATCATTCCGCCCAGCGTGGCCCGGTTGCTGGTCGCGACGTCGGGTGCGAAGTGCAGGCCGTGCGGCTTGACCGCCGCGTTCAGCTCATCCAGTACTACGCCCGGTTCGACCCGGGCTGTGCCAGCGCCGGGGTCGATATTGAGGATGCGGTTCAGATAGCGGGAGCAATCGAGCTGGAGACCGCGATTGACCGCCCCCCCGGTCAGTCCGGTGCCGGCGCCCCGGGCGGTCAGCGGCACGCCATGCCGGCCGCAGGCTTTTACCGTAGCGACGACGTCCGCCACTGACCGGGGCAGGACCACGCCGTCGGGGACGATCTGGTAGATGCTGGCGTCAGTGGCGTAGAGAGTGCACCAGAGACGATCGGTGTGCAGCTCGCCGGCCAGGGCCGCGGACAGTTCCCGCTCCAGGCCGGCCAACCCGGCCGTCACTGTCGCTATTCCCGGGTCTGCTCGGCCAGAAAGATTTGCAGCCCCATCTGTTTGATCTGATCCTGCTGCTCCTCCAGCTCGTCGACGTGCGCGTCTTCGTCTTTCAGAATGTCCAGCAGCATGTCGCGGGTGGCGGCGTCAGAGACCCGGTCGGCCAGGTGGATGGCCTGGTTGTACATCTTGACGGCGTGCAACTCGGCCTTCAAATCGGCGGCAAACTGCTTGGGCACGTCCGGCCCGATCTGCATCTTGCCCAGCTTGTCGACCTTCGGAACGCCCTCCAGAAAGAGGATCCGGCCGATCAGCCGCTCGGCGTGCTTCATTTCAGTGATGGCCCGGGCCTCCACCTTCTTGTGCAGCCGCTCGTAGCCCCAACTGTCACACATCTCAGAATGGACCATGTACTGATTGATGGCCGTCAGCTCCTCCGCCAGCAATTCGTTGAGCGTCTGGATCAGTTTCGGATCACCCTTCATCGTCTACCTCCGTTTGCAGAAAGCTCGCCATCCCGACGGGCAGCCGGGTTGGCATGCTAGCCCACCGATCGCTGGCGAGCAAGGCGGTCAGCGGGCCCCAGAAGCCGGCCGGCCCGGCCGTATAATCGACGAGGTGGACATCGATTTGGAGCAACTGCCGATTCCCGATTGGGGACTGCAATGTCCGGGCTGCGGCTATCCGCTCCGCGGACTGCCCTCCCACCGCTGCCCGGAGTGTGGCCTGCGAATCAGCATCCGCGAGCTGATCCGGCCCTGGACCCGATTGCGCAACCCGCGGGTAAGTGGAAATGAGCTGCCAGTCCCGGATTGGGGTCTGACCTGCCCGACCTGTCGGCGGCCGCTGCGCGGCCTGCCCGAGCACCGCTGCCCTCAGTGCGGAGAGGCATTTGACCCGCAGGCATTCCGGCCGCCCGGTCAGTGGTTCGTTCTGGACGCCGGCCTGTGCGGGTCGTTGCCGATCGCCGGCGTCCAGGCCCTGCTGGCCGCCGAGGCGGTGCCTTACTTCCCGGTCGCGGCCAAAAGTCTGGCCGAAATCTATGGCGGGCAGGCCATCAACCTGAGTGGCCTGCGAGTGCCCAGCGAGTTCTTCTTCGAGGTGCTCGGTTTGCTCCAGGCGGCCCGCGTGGAAATGGCCGCAGCCCGCGTCAAGGCCCGAACCTCTTTTTGGATCTGCCGGGGCTGCGGCGAGGAGAACCCCGGCCACTTCGACATATGCTGGAATTGCCAGGGTGCCAGACGCCCGGGGCGGTGACGCTCACTCGCCGGCCCCGGAGCCCGCCGACCGCTTATTCACCTACAATGCGGACCACCACGTCCCTCCGCCGGCCGCGAGTATCGAAATCCAGCAGCACGATCTGCTGCCAGGTTCCCAGCGTCATGCGGCCATCCACGATCGGCACGGTCAGCGACGGTCCCAGGGCGGAGGCCCGCACATGGGCATGCCCGTTGTCGTCGTGCCAGGTTTCCTCGTGCTTGTAGTACAGGTCCGCGGGCGCCAGCCGATCGAAGAACGCCTTCAAGTCGTGGGTCATCAGGCCGGGCTCGGCTTCGGTGGTGGTAATGCCGGCGGTCGAGCCGACCACGAACACCACCAGTATGCCCTGACTGATCCCGGAGGCCGCTACCACGCGGCTGACCTGCTCGGTTATGTCCACCACGTGGGTGTTCCCGTGAGTGCTGACCTGGAAGCGGTCCGCGTAAGTCATGGCTGATAGCTCCTGAGCCGCCCGCCGCCGCGCTGCGCAGGCCGGAAGCGGAACACGCAGTCGAACAGCTTGCCTCCGACGCGGGCCGCCACCGCTTCATCCTTGAGCACCGCGGTCCACAGCCCGTCGCAGGCCAAAGCGGCCCCAAAATTGCTTTCGATCGCTCGACCCATCCCGTGCACAATTATCAGGTCCACATCGCCAGCTTCTCGGACCAGCGGCTCGGACAGTCGGCTCAGGTCCAGCAGCGGAAGCTGCATGCCGGTAGCGGCCACCCGCAGACGGCCGTCGGCGCACGCGGCTTTCAGCCGTGCGTCCAGCTCGGCTGACTGCCGCAACAACGTCTCCAGTTCGGTCGCGGTGATATCGTTCAGGCTCGGGCCGGAGTTGGCCGCCAGGGTCACGACCGTGCCGGCCTCCGCCATCCAGCGGGCCAGCGGCAGGCAGCCCAGAACCAGGTCGCTCCCGGCGTTGTCCACGAAAAACACGGCGTGGCGGTATGGCTGGCCGACCCTCCAGCGCCGCCACCAGCTTTCGACGTCGTCGTGCAGCCAGGGCCGCGACGGCTGAGCGGCTCGGGCCTGGGCGAACGCGAGTTGCCCGTTGCAATGGCGTTCCACGGTCGCCACCGCCCCGAGGTCAAACAGATTTCCGGCCATCAGACCCCGGACGAGCAGCTCCTCCTGAGCTGACCGCCCGGCCTGGTCCAGCTCGGCCAGCAGCCCCGGCAGAAGCCCCAACGCGGTCTGGTTCTCGCGCTGCTTGATCGCCTGGAACGGGTCATCGAAGCCGTACCGGGCCATCACCTCCCGGCGCAGCTCAGTAAACCACAGGATGTCAACCTGCGGATAGCGGTCGGCGTGATCCCGCAGCGCGTCGAAGGCCGCCAGGTAGTCGTTGCGGAATCGCCGGCGAAGCCCGATCAGCGGACGATACTCCTCGTCAATCAGCGGCAACAGCACCCGGTCCAGATGCCAGCGAAACAGGCCGTGCCAATAGGCCAGACCCTCCCGATCGGCCCGCAGGTCCCAGTCGCAGGGGCGATAACTCTCCGGGTCGGCTAGCTGGGGCAGCGGCAAGGTCGCCGCTGACTTGTCCTGTCGCCAATTCTCCAACCGCATACAATCTCCAGCATGATGCCCGACCACCACTCGTACCGCAATGTACGCGACTGGCTGAAGGAATGCCGCCGACCACTGCTGGTCACGCACCGGCGACCGGACGGGGACGCGATCGGGGCCTTGACCGCCATGACGCTGGCCCTGCCCGAGCTGGGGCTGGAGCCGCGTCCGGCGTTGTTCGAGCCCTTCCCCCAACGGTATGGCTTGCTGCGGGGATTGGTCGCCTGGCACGATTGGCAAGCCAGCCGGCAAGTCCTGACGGCCGAATGCGATGCCCTGGTCATCCTGGACACCTGCGCCTGGTCGCAGCTCGAGGCCATCGCCGATTACCTGCCCCAGGCCCCCCGCACCCTGGTCATCGACCATCACCCAACCCGCGATCCCATAGCCACCCGCCCCGGTGACCTGCGACTGTTGGACCAGACCGCTGGGGCGGTTTGCCTGTTGATAGCCGAGTGGCTCCAGGCGGTCGGTTTGAGCTGCACGCCGCCGATCGCGACCGCCCTGATGGTCGGTCTCGGCACGGACTGCGGTTGGTTCCGCTTTCCCAACACCGACCCGCGAATGCTCGAGATGGCTGCCCAACTGGCCCGGGCCGGAGCACAACCGCATCTGATCTACCACTCGGTTTACGAACAGGATCCGCCGGCCCGATTGCGCTTGATCGGGCGGATGCTTCAGTCGCTGGAGCTACTGGCCGACGGCCGGCTGGCCGTCATGCGATTGGCGGCGGCCGATCTGGCGGCCGCGGGGGCTGATGGCTCCATGACTGAGGACTTGGTCAACGAAGCCAGTCGGCTCGGCAGCACCGAAGCTACTCTGCTGTTCACCGAAGAGACCGACGGCCGGGTGCGGGTGAACCTGCGCAGTCGACAGTGGCTGGACGTCGCCGCATTGGCCTCCCGTTTCGGGGGCGGCGGCCATGCCCGGGCGGCCGGCGTTCGGCTACCCGGCCCGTTGGACCAGGCCGTCACCCGGGTGGTCGATGCCACGCTGGCCGCCCTGGCGGAACGCTAGTCTCGCGCATCGGCACCCTGGATTCTCTCCTTCAGCCAGCTCACCACCCCTTCTTTGCTCACCCGCACCTGCCGAAGCGTATCGCGGTCCCGGATCGTGACCGTGCCATCCCTGAGGGTTTGGCCATCGACGGTCACGCAAAACGGCGTGCCCGCTTCGTCCTGCCGCCGATATCGTCGGCCGATGGCACCTTTCTCGTCGAAAAAGGCGGGCATGTGCTTTTTGACATCCTTGTAGATCGCCTCGGCGATGTCCGGCATACCCTCGCGACTGACCAGTGGAAACACCGCGACCTTGATCGGAGCCAGCTTGGGATGAAACTTCATGACCACCCGGGCCTGCATGACGCCATTCTCGTCGGGGGCCTGGTCCTCGCAGTACGCCTCGCACAGGAAGGCTAGAGCGGCCCGGTCCACGCCGGCGGAGGGCTCGATCACCGTCGGCAGGAAGCGGTACGGCGGCTTGCTTTTCAGCTCCTTCTCTTCTTCCTTCGACCACGGTCCCTCGGGGCCGGCCGCCCGGGCGGCCTTGTCACGCTCCCAGGCGTCGGCGTCGAAGTAGGTGAGGTCTTTGCC